>Ga0172379_10000140_pt1 | contig 198701 bp, 184 predicted proteins | sample GrowelOW334metaG_FD_119756 | JGI IMG/M metagenome (GOLD analysis project Ga0172379, IMG submission 119756) | Groundwater microbial communities from an aquifer near a municipal landfill in Southern Ontario, Canada - Groundwater well OW334 metaG | ecosystem: Environmental > Aquatic > Deep...
AAAGCTGGCTGGAACTGGAGATGAGCCTGGAGGAAGCGGTGTAGCCTATTCGGTGCAATGCGCTGCGCTTATTGCACCCTACGCATGCAATTTGTAGGTCGGGTTAGGCCGCAGGCCGTAACCCGACAAGCAAAAGTCGGGTTACGCTACGCTAACCCGACCTACGAAAACTGATGCTCATCAAATAAATTTGCACCAGTATGCCCGCTCTCATCTACGTAAAAGTACATCAGTTCCGCAGAGCCTTCCCGTTCTTCAACATATGCTCGATACGCGCCTGCGTCTTCTCGGTCGCGAGCAGTTCCATGAAATTCTTGCGCTCCAGATCGAGCAGCCATTGTTCGTCGACTAGGCTGCCGACATCCACGTCGCCGCCGCACATCGTTTCGGCGATGCGGCAGCCGATTTCGTAGTCGTGTTCGGAGATGAATCCGCCTTCGAGCATGTTGACCATCGCGGCCTTGAGGGTGGCGATGCCGGTGCGGCCGGCGACGGCGATGCGGCGCTGGTGCAGCGGCGGCCGGTACGCGGTGGCGGTCAGCGCTCTGGCCTCTTCCCTGGCGACATGCAGCAGTTCGAAGCGGTGCATCACGATGCGGTCGGACGGCCTGAGGTAGCCCATTTCTCTGGCCAGTTCGGCGCTCTTGGCGACTTCGCCCGTGGCGATGTTCTGGAAGTAGCGCCTGAGGAAGGGGAACACGTCGATACGGTTTTCGTTGGCGAAGCGTTGCGCTTCCTGCGCGGCGCGTTGCGCCATCTCCTTGCAGCCGCCGCCGGCGGGCAGTACGCCTACGCCGACTTCGACCAGGCCGATGTAGCTCTCCAGCGTGGCGACGATGCGCGAGCAGTGGATGGAGAATTCGCAGCCGCCGCCGAGCGCCAGGCCATCCACCGCAGCGATGGTCGGCACCTGCGCGTATTTGAGGCGCTGCGACACTTGCTGGAATTTGGCGACCACGGCTTCGACATGCGGCACGTTGCCGGTGGCGGCGTTGAATACGTCGCCGACTCCGCCACCGCCCGCGACGGTGTACTTGACGCGGTTCGCGGCCTGCTTGAATTTGCCGAACATGGTCGCGTGCTGAACCGGTTCCTGCACGCCCTGCATCAGTTGCAGCAGGTTTGCGCCGTAGGAGAACGGCGGCTCGGTCTGCCACAGAACCAGCGCGCTGAAATTCGCCTCGGCCTCGTCCACCGCGCGCAGCATGCCGTCCAGCACTTCGTTGCCGACGGTGTGCATCTTGGTCTTGAAGCTCAGAATCGCGATGCCGTCATTCATGTGCCACATCCGCACGTCGTCGGTTTCGAACACGGTCTCGCCGTACTGTCGCTCTTCGCCCAGCAGTTGGTCGGGGAAGAGTTGGCGGCGGTAGACGGGCAGCGCGGAACGCGGCTGATTGAGACGGGTGACAGGCGAATAGGAACCCTGCGGGATATGCACGCCAGTACGTTCCGGGTCCAGCGCCCATTCCGGCAACGGCACGTTCGCCATTGCACGGCCGGCGGCGATGTCGGCGGATATCCAGCCGGCCACCCGCCGCCAGCCGGCGGCCTGCCAGATTTCGAACGGGCCGTTGTCCCAACCGAAGCCCCAACGCACCGCGAAGTCGAGGTCGCGCGCGTTGTCGGCGATGTCCTCCAGGTAACGCGCGCAGTAATGGAACACATCGCGGAACACCGCCCACAGGAACTGCGCCTGCGGATGCGGGCTGGCGTGCAGTCCGGCGAGCTTCTTCGCCCAGTCGCGCTCGCGCAGGATGTCCTTCACGCCGTCGTCCACCTTGGCGTCGGACACGCGGTATTCGTGCGTGTGCAGGTCAAGGACGCGGATTTCCTTGCCTATCTTCTGGTAGATGCCGCGCTTGGTCTTCTGCCCCAGCGCGCCTTGATCCACCAGATAGGCGAACCAGCTCGGCAGCTCGAAATGCTTGTGCCATGGATCGTCGGTCAGGTTCTCGCGCATCGTGTTGACCACATGCGCGAACACGTCAAGGCCGACGATGTCCAGTGTGCGGAAGGTCGCGCTCTTGGGGCGGCCGAGATAACGCCCGGTCAGCGCATCCACCATATCGAAGCCGAGATTGAATGCTGCCGCGTGGTGTTTGGTCGCGAGCATGGAGAACACGCCGATGCGGTTAGCGATGAAGTTGGGCGTATCCTTGGCGCGCACCACGCCCTTGCCCAGCGTGGAGACGAGGAAGGTCTCCAGTTGGTCGAGCAAGCCTGCCTCGGTCTTCTTGCTCGGAATCAGCTCGACCAGATGCATGTAGCGCGGCGGATTGAAGAAGTGGATGCCGCAGAAACGGTGGCACAGGTGCTCCGGGAATGCCTGCGCCAGCTGGTTGATCGACAGGCCGGAGGTATTGCTGGCAAAGATCGCATGCTCGTTCAGGAACGGCGCAACCTTGCGGTACAGGTCCGACTTCCAGTCCATGCGTTCGGCGATGGCCTCGATAACGAGATCGCAATCGCGCAATTTTTCCAGATGCTGTTCGTAGTTCGCCGACGCGATGAAGCCGACGCGCGCGGGGCTCGCCAGCGGGCTGGGATCGAGCTTCTTCAAACCGTCCAGCGCCTTGTCGACGATGCCGTTCGGGTCGCCCTCTTTCGCGGGAAGATCGAACAGCAGCGTCTCGACATTGGCGTTGACCAGGTGCGCGGCAATCTGGGCACCCATCACGCCCGCACCGAGCACTGCCACCTTGCGTATCCGGAAATCATTCGGCATCGCGATCCTCCAAACAAAAAGGGGAAGGCAGCGCCTTCCCCCAGGAAAAACGGCTAGAAGCCGTAAGTGTATTGCACGCTCAGTATATTTGTCGCAATAGAACTATAGGTTCCAGACAGATTCGCCTTGCCGGTCGCGGCCTGGTTGTCGGTGATCGGCGCATCATTGATGAACAGGTGGGTATAAGCGACATCGATCGCACTGTCCTTGCCCGGCTTGTACTGCCCGCCGAACGACACCCAGATTCGATTCTGGTCCGGGATACGCGCGGTGCGGTACTGGTCTGACACCGGAGTCTGGTCGTACGCCAGGCCCATGCGGGTCGTCCATTGTTCGTTGTAGTGATGGTTGGCTCCGACCGAGACACGCCAGGTGTCTTTCCAGTTTTCCTGCACCGTGATCAGGTTCGGGCCGCTGGCCCTGTCGATCTTGAGCTGCTTGAACACGCTCCAGCCGGTCCAGGTCGCATCCGCCATCACGTCCCACTTGTCGCTCAGTTCATGAAATGCGCTGGCCGAAAAAGTATCGGGCATCTTGACGTTCAGGCTCACCGCACCATCCGGGATCGCCGCGGCCAGCAAGGCCGGGCGGTTGGTGAAGGTGACGGTGCCGGTCAGGGTGTAATCGATGGTGGAGCGATAGGCGAGTCCGACCCGGGTCTGCGGCGTCGCATCCAGCAGGATGCCGAAGTTATACCCCCAAGCAGCATCCTTGCCCTTGATGGTGCTCACGCCTTCCACTCCCGCGCCGCCTATCGCCGCAAGTGCCCCTGCCCCGCCGACGGAGAATGCAGCGGCACTATAGTTCACCGCGCTGGTCAATGTGCCGTCGATGGTCTGATAGTTAAGTCCCGCGCCGACAGTCAGAGTGTCGCTCACGCGATACGCAAGCGCAGGATTCACGTTGATAGTCTGGATTTTCGACTGGATCGCCTGAAACCGGCCTATCCATGCCGGATCGTAACTTGTCTGCAAACCGAACGGCACGTTCACGCCGACGCCGAACTGCATCGCCGGATCGATCTCCATCGAAAAGTATCCGTTCGGCACATAGCCCCAGTCACCCGGATCTCCGCCGTTGTTGCCGACCGGCTGCAGCAACGCGCCGGCCGCCGCCGCACCCGGCGTGAACTTGGCGGAAGGACGGATCGCATGCAAGGCCACCGCCACCTGTTTTCCTTTCAGCCGCGACATGCCCGCCGGGTTGTAATAAATGGTGCTGGCGTCTTCGGCGCTCGCCGCCCCTCCGGCAAATGCATTGCCCATGCCGCTGCCGCTCTGCTCGATCAGGCTGTATCCCGCGGCAGCCGCAGCGATATTGGAAACGGCCGCCAATATGGCGACCATCGAACAGTTCAGCGTAAATTTTTTGAGTGTCATGCTTGCTCCTCCCTTATTTTTATAGAAATCCTTTGCGACGCCGTGCTTATGCTTCCTGAGGCACAACGCGCGGCTTGCGGTTCTCGTCCACTGCGACATAGGTCAACATCGCCTCGGTAACCTTCACGCAGGTCGGCCACTCCGGATCGCGTTGCGAGTACACCTCGACATCCACGGTGATCGAGGTGCGGCCGACCTTGACGATCTTCGCGTAGAAGCTCACCAGGTCGCCGACCAGCACCGGCTGTTTGAATACGAACGAGTTCACTGCGACGGTCGAGACTCGTCCCTTGGCGCGATGCAGCGCCGGGATGCTGCCGGCAATGTCCACCTGCCCCATCAGCCAGCCGCCGAAGATGTCGCCGACGTAGTTCGCATCGGACGGCATAGCGACCATGCGCAGCGTCGGCTCGCGCTGCGGCAGCGTCGTGGTTGCCGCGTCTCCCGTGTTGATTTCCCCCGTTATATTTTCCTGATTCATCACTAGTGTCCCTCGTACAGTTCGCGGATCTGCGTTGCATAGCGTTGCGCCAGCTCGCTACGCTTGATCTTCAGCGTCGGCGTCATCAGCCCATTCTCTATGCTCCAGGATTCGCGCATCAGCAGCACGCGGTTAACCTTGGCATAGCCGGGGAAGCCGCGCAGGTTGCGCGCGATGCGTCTCAGCACCTTGGCCTCGACGCGGCTGTCGCTCAGCGCCTCGGGCATGTCGGCACGGATGCCGACCTCCTGCGCGAAATGCTGCCAACCTTCCGGGTTGACCACGCCGAGCACGACCAGATAGGGATGCGCCTCGCCGAACACCATCACCTGGTCGAACAGCGGGTCGTGCAGCATGGCGATCTCCATGTCGGTCGGCGGAATCTTCTCGCCGTTCGACATCACGATGATGTCCTTGGTGCGCCCGGTGATGTAGAGGTGGCCGGTGTCGGAGATATGCGCGACGTCGCCGGTGTTCAGCCAGCCGTCGGCATCTATTATTTCGCGCGTTACCTCCGGCTGGTTCCAGTAACCCATCATCACGTTCGGGCCCTTCACCAGCAGTTCGCCCTGCTCGCCGAGGCGCACCTGCACATCGCGTATCGGCTGGCCGACGCTGTCCGGAAAATTATTTTCCAGATGATTGCCGCTAATCACCGGGCTCGTCTCTGTCAGGCCATAGCCCTGCACCACCGGCAGCCCGAGGCCAACGAACACGCGCGAAATCTCCGGTGCCAGCGCAGCACCGCCGCTAATCGCGGTGCGCAGCCTGCCGCCCAGCCGGTCGAGGATCTTCTGCGCGACCAGTTTCTGCAGCAACGGCCACAGCAGGAACGACGCCTTCCACGGCCCGCGTCCCTGTGCATATTCGAAGCGCGCCCAGCCGGTCTCGACCGCGAGGTGGAACAGGCGGCGCTTGAGCGGCGAACCTTCGTCCAGCTTGGTACGTATCGCCGCATAAATACGCTCGTAGATGCGCGGCACCGAAATCAGCAGCGTCGGACGGAGAAGCTGCATGTCTTCAGACAACTGCGGGATGGAACGCGCAAATGCCACCTTCGCCCCCGTCATCACCGCCAGGTAATAGCCCAGAGTGCGCTCGAAGGTATGCGACAACGGCAGGAACGACAGGAACAGGTCGTCGCCGCGCACCGCAAAAGTGTCCAGGCAGGCATGCGCGTTGGAGAGGATGTTGAGATGGCTGAGCATCACGCCCTTGGGACGGCCTGTGGTGCCGGAGGTATAGACGATGCTGGCGAGGTCGGTCAATGCTGCGGACAGCGCGGACTGCAGCCGCGCGGCCTCAGGCAGGAACTCGTCCATGCTCTTCAGACTGTGGTCATTGCTGTTGCGTATCTCGTCGATGCTGACGAAACACAGCACGCTGCGCATCTGGTCGCGCACGGTGCGCAGCGCCTGCCACTGCTCGGCATTCTCGAACAGCATCACCTTCACCTCGGCGTTGTTGACGATATAGGCGATGTTGTCGGGACGGTCCACGGTGTACAACGGCACCACGACCAGCCCCAGCGACATCGCGGCCTGGTCGAACATCATCCAGTACGGGCAGTTACGCAGCATGATCGCAACCCGGTCGCCGCGCTGCAACCCGAGCCCGGCCAACGCCGCCTGCCAGCGCCCCACCTCGTCGCGCATCTCGCGCCAGCTGTAGTCGCGCCACTCGTTGCGGATGAAATGGCGGTAAGCGACCTTGTCCGGCGTGCGGCGTACGCGCTCCAGAAATAGCCCGTGCAAGGTCACAGCCTGCTGCGGCGTGATCACATCTTCTTGTTGTTGTACCTGCATCTCCCCTCCTTGATTTTTATAATTTTATTATCAGTCCAAAAACAGATCGCGCTGCAACTCGGCGCCGGACATGACCGCATAGCGATCGAAATCGACCATCCCCGCGACCCTCAGCACCTCCTCGTCGATGAAGAAGTTGCCGCTGCACTCGCGGCTGTTCCGCGTCAGAATCTGCCAGGCCGCATCGGCGACGATGGCCGGCTGGCGCGACGCGTTCAGCATCGATTCCGGAAAGTTGAATTCTATCGCCGCAGTCGCTATCGTCGTACGCGGCCACAGACAGTTCACCCCGATTCCGTCGTCGGCAAACTCGCGCGCCATGCCCAACGCACAAAGGCTCATGCCGTATTTCGAGATCGTATAGGCCAGATGCGGCGCGAACCACTTCGCATCCATGTTCAGCGGCGGCGACAGATTCAGGATATGCGGATTGCCCGACAACTTCAGATGCGGAATGCAGGCCTGCGACATCAGGAAAGTCGCACGCATGTTCACGTCCCACATCCGGTCCAGCCGCTTCGGTGTCGTCTCCAGCGTACCGGTCAGTCCGATCGCACCGGCGTTGTTGACCAGAATATCGATGCCACCGAAGCGTTCGACAGTCTGTTTCACGACGGACTGGATCGCCTGTTCGTCGCGCACGTCGAGTTGTATCGCCAGCGCCTGCCCACCCGCGGCCTCTACCTCCGCGGCGACGCTGTGTATCGTGCCGGGCAGCTTGGGATGGGGCTCGGCGGTCTTGCCGGTGATGACCACCTTCGCGCCGTCGCGCGCGCAGCGCAATGCGATCTCGCGTCCGATGCCGCGCGAAGAGCCGGTGATGAACACCACCTTGTCGCGCAGTCCGGCCATCAGCCGTTCGCCCGCAACTCGTCCGGCGCGAAATCGTCCACCATGATGACCTTGCGGCGCAGCGCGTAATCGCGCTCCAGCAGCAAGGCCTGCTCGGCGTCGATCAGCCCGATGTCGCGCGCCTCGGCGATGCGCGGCAATTCCTCCAGCGCCTTCAGCTTGCCTGCCTTGCGCGCCTTCTCCAGTTCGGCCTGCAACGGTTCGCATTCCAGCGTGCTCGCGAGCGCCGCTTCGAGCGCGCCGACCGCATCGTTCTCGTCCTTCGCGATGAACATGCCATCGGTCAACCGGTCGCGCGCCGCACCCGGCTGCATCAGCAGCTTCGCGATCTCGTGGCCGAGCCGGTCGGAAGGCGGCGACAGGCGCAGCCCGACCGGGAACACCAGCGTGCCCAGCAGCCAGCGCATGATCCGGTTCGGGAAGTTCTGCACGATGCCGTCCAGCGCCTGCTGGATGCGGTACAGCGCGTCTTGCATGGACCAGTGCAGCAAGGACAAGTCTTCGGCAGGACGGCCGTCGTCCTCGAAGCGCTTCAGCGTCGCCGAGCACAGATACATCAGGCTCAGCACGTCGCCCAGCCTGCCGGACAGTTTCTCGCGCCGCTTCAGCGAGCCGCCCAGCATGCCCATCGCCATGTCCGCCGCGAGTGCGAAGTTGGCCGAGAAGCGCGTCAGCTGCTGGTAGTAGCGTCGCGTTTCCGCGCCCGGCGGCGCGTGGATGCCGAGTCCGCCGGTGATGCCGAACACCAGGCTGCGCGCGGCGTTGCTCATCGCGAAACTGATGTGGCCGAACAGCGCCTCGTCGAACTGCTGCAGCGCGCGCTCCCTGTCCTGCTCGTGCGCCGCGGCGACTTCCCTCAGCACATAGGGATGGGCGCGGATCGCCCCCTGGCCGAAGATGATCATGCTGCGCGTCAGGATGTTCGCGCCCTCGACGGTGATGCCTATCGGCGTCTGCTGGTAGTCGCGGCCGAGATAGTTGTCCGGCCCGAGGCAGATGCCCTTGCCGCCGTGCAGGTCCATCGCATCGTTGATGACGATGCGGCCGCGTTCGGTGGCGTGGTATTTGATCACCGCGGAAATCACCGACGGCTTCTCGCCCATGTCCACCGCGAGTGCTGTGAAGCGCCGCGCCGCATCGACCATGTAGGTGTGCGCGCCGATGCGCGCCAGCGGTTCCTCTATGCCTTCGAAGCAGCCTATCGGCACTTTGAATTGTTTGCGCACGCGGGCGTAGGCACCGCTGGTGCGCGCGGCCATTTTCATGCCGCCGATGCTGCTGGCCGGCAGCGAGATCGAGCGCCCCGCCGCGAGGCATTCCATCAGCATGCGCCAGCCCTGACCGACGCGCGAGGTGCCGCCGATCACATAATCGATGGGGATGAACACATCCTTACCTTGCGTCGGGCCATTGAGGAACGCGGAGTTCAGCGGAAAGTGGCGACGCCCGAGCTGCACGCCAGCCGTGTCCGCCGGGATCAGCGCCAGCGTGATGCCGCGCTCGGTCTCGCCGCCGAGCAAACGTTCCGGATCGTACAGCTTGAACGCCAGCCCCAGCAGCGTCGCGACCGGCGCCAGCGTGATGTAGCGCTTCTCCCAGTTCAGGCGTATGCCCAGCACATCTTTCTGCCCGCCGAATTCGCCGTAACATACGACGCCGTAGTCAGGGATCGCGCCGGCGTCGGAACCCGCGAACGGGCCGGTCAGCGCGAAGCACGGCACCTCCTGCCCCGTTGCCAGAGGACGCAGATATTTCTCCTTCTGCTCGTCGGTGCCGTAATGCAGCAACAATTCGGCCGGCCCCAGCGAATTCGGTACCATCACCGTCACCGCAGCCGTGCCGCTGCGCGAGGCCACCTTGGCGACGACCGCGGAATGCGCCTGCGCCGAGAACTCCAGTCCGCCGTAGCTCTTCGGCACGATCATGCCGAAGAAACCCTTGTCCTTAATGAACTGCCACACTTCGGGCGGCAGGTCGGCGCGGTTGTGGGTGATGTCCCAGTCGTCCAGCATCGCGCACAGTTGCTCGACTTCGTTGTCGAGAAAGGCCTGCTCCTCGGGCTTGAGGCTGCACTTGGGGAACGCCAGCAGCTTGTCCCAGTCGGGATCGCCGCTGAACAGATCTCCGTCCCACCACACCGTGCCGGCGTCGATCGCCTCCTGTTCGGTCGACGAAATCGGCGGCAGCACCTTGCGGAATATTTTGAGGATGTTGCCGCTGACCAGGCTGCGGCGCAGCACGGGTATGCCGAACGTCATGATGGCCAGGAACAGCAACACATAGACGATCTGCAAGGCAGTGTCCGAGATACGCGACTGGATCGCGATCACCGGCACGACCACCATCATCGCCAGCATCCAGCTGACAATGGAGGCACGGAAGAACGCCAGGATGGTGAAGACCGCACACGCCAGCAGGATGGTCAGAAACATGCTTGAGATTCCCGGGATTATTCTTGTAGTTCGTTGCCGAACTTTAACGCGATACAACGAACCGCACAACAACGTAGGGCTTGTGTAGAGAGCAAACAAAAAATCCGGTTCTTATAGTCCTTAATTTGTACCTCCCCGGAATGTTTTCCACAATTGCCGTGAATGATCATGTGGAAACTCTGTGGATAAGTTGACAATCCCGTATTGGAACAATCGGGTAACGTGAATGCTTAATTGCTGCACTAACCCGATTGCCGACAGGCAGGCAACGAAAAGGCGGGGTATGCGTATTTCAGATGGATAAGCCTGACGCCCGCACGACCTGATTGCGCCCGGCAATTTTGGCTTTATACAGCGCCTTGTCTGCGGCATCGCACAGTGTGATGGCGTTGCCGAAATCTGCGACTTCGGCGATCCCGCAACTGAAGGAAACGCAGAATTCATTTTCATCCGCCAGATGGCGCAGCTGCGAGAAATCCTCGCGGATCGCATCCAGCACTTCCGCGGCCGTTTCCCCATCGGTATTGCTCAGGATCACCGCAAACTCTTCGCCGCCATAGCGGCCGATTATGTCGATCTCGCGCAGCCGCTGTTTGAGCAGACGCGCAATGCTCTTGATCACACGATCTCCGACCGGGTGTCCATGAGTGTCGTTCACCTCCTTGAAGTGGTCGATGTCTATCATCGCAAATGCCAGGGGTTTGTCCTGCCGTTTTGCCTGCGCCACTTCGCGGGCAAGCTGCTCCTTGATGGCGGTATGATTGAGCAAGCCGGTCAGGCTGTCGCGCACCATCAGAGAGCGCAGGACCAGAGAGCGTTTGATGCGGTTGCCGACGGATGCGATCAGGTGTTGCGGCTCCACCGGCTTGGTCAAAAAATCATCCCCGCCCAGCCCCATGGCCATGAGCTGTTTGTCGAGATTCCCTTCGGCGGAAAGAAATACGATAGGGATGCCGACGAAAGCGTCCAGTTGCCGTATCACCCTGGCCACCTCCATGCCGTTGCATTCCGGCATGTAGAGATCCAGCAATATCAGGTCGGGAACGAATTCGATCAGGGACTCCATCACAAGGAACGGATCGTTGATCGCCCTGACCTCCATGCCGGCCTGCTCCAGTATCGTCGAGTAATAGGAAGTGATGTATTCCGAATCGTCCACGATCAGGACCCGGTATGACGCCGGCGGCAGGGTCGAGGTCAACTCATCCAGCTTGTCGATCAGATTGCCGATATTGACCGGCTTGCTCAGATACTGGATGCCGCCGACGCGCACCGCTTCCAGCCTTGCCTTGAATTCGTTATGCGACGTTACAAAGATGACCGGGACGGGAACATCCCGCCCCTGCTGTATCTCTTTTATGACATTGATGCCGCCCCAGTCGTCCTCCGGAAAGGTGATATCCGTCATCACGACCACGTCCGGGTTGCTCTGCATCGCAAGGCGAAAATCCGACAACGTGTGGTATACGCTCACCTCATAACCGAAGTAACTGAGTTGAACGTTCAGCGACTCGGCAAGCGCCGGATCGTCTTCGACGACGAAGACATGCCGAAAGCCGGCGGGCCTCTTGCCGACCCGCGCGACATCGATCTCTTCGACCATCTCCGGAGCATCTCTGTGCATGGACACCTGATGGAGTTCGCTCAGCAATACCTGGATATGGAGGCATTGAGCCTCGTTCAATACCGTCTTCTCCCGTGCATGCTGCTGGAGACAAGATTCCAGGGAGCGCGCCACATCGCCGAGCATGGAAAACCCGAAGTTCTTTCCTGAACCGGACAAGGAATGTATCTTGCGGTGCAATGTCGAGAAGTTTTCCTCATCCCAACGATCCCGAGGCAGCTTCTCCCACACCTGATCGATCTGTTTGAGCGTCTCCGGCAATTGCGCGGCATAGGCGTCGCACAAGAGTTTCAGCCTTGCTTGCTGTTCGTTCGGCTCGGACATGACCGCGCTCCAATATATATACAGGCTTGCTGTACCCTGCTTGCCGTGGTTGCCGGATTTCCCTGCCCGCACCGGCATTAAATGTTCTTCCCAATGAACCTTGAACCTTCGGATCAAACGGTCAGTTGTAGTAGGCCCTGGTGATGTATTGGGTCAGCATACGTTCGGTGTTGAAAAACGAGGCATTGAGCGCGATCGCATGGCGCATCACTTCGGCATAGTGGTCCGGTTCGTTGCTGAACATGGGCAGAATAATCATTTCCAGCTTGTTGTAGAGCGACAGTGCATCCTCGGCATAGGTGCCGCCCGTGCTGGCGTTGCCGCCTATCGCCCAGCCGGTCACCCCCTCGATGCAGCCCTCTTCCCACCAGCCGTCCAGTATGCTGAACGAGGGCACGCCATTGACGGCCGCCTTCATGCCGCTGGTGCCGGAAGCTTCGAGCGGCGGTTGCGGGGTGTTAAGCCAGAGATCCACGCCGGAGGTGATCAGCTTCGCCAGATCGATGCCGTAGTCTTCGACATAGACCAGTTTGACCTTGCCCTTGAGCGCCTCTCCGGCCTCATGGATGCGATGTATCAGCTGTTTGCCGGGCGTATCCTGAGGATGGGCCTTGCCCGCATAGACGATCTGGAGCGCGCCTGTTCCACCGGCTATTCCGGACAGTCGCCCGATATCCTGGAACAGCAGGTCGGCACGCTTGTATTCGGCGGCGCGACGCGCAAAGCCGATGGTGAATACTTCCGGTTCCAGGCCGATGCTGGTGAGCTCGTTCACCTTGGCGATGAGCGTCTGTTTCGCCTCGCGATGCGCCATCCACACGTCCCGTTTGGGAATGTTCAGCGCATAACGCAGGCTGGCATTGTCTTCGCGCCAGCCGGGAATGCGCCGGTCGAACAGTCTGGCGAACGAGGGGGCCGCCCAGGTTGCCGCATGCACGCCGTTGGTGATGGAATGGATGTCGTACTTGGAGAACTGCAGCTGCGTCACCTTGCCGTGGCGTTTCGCCACGCCATTGATGTAGTGGCTGTTGTCGAGCGCAAGGTAGGTCATGTTCAGCATGCCGTCCAGGCATAATTCCCGTTCGCGCTCGCAGAAGGCATCCTGATAACCGGTGACGACGCGATGCACCAGAGCCAGCGGATACTTGTCGTGTCCGGCGGGCACCGGGGTGTGAGTGGTGAAGATGCACTTGGGCCTGACCAGATGCATGAGCTCCGGTGTGATGACATGCTCCGTCTGCTCGTAGGCCATGTCCCATGCCTGTTTGGAAAGCTCGTAGGCCAGCTCCAGCGTCAGCAGCGCGGCATGCCCTTCGTTCATGTGATAGCGCTTGATGTCGCCGTAGCCCAACGCGCGCAGCATCCTGACGCCGCCGATGCCCAGCACCGCCTCCTGGCAGAGCCGGTATTGTTCGCCCCCACCGTAGAGGTGATCGGTGATCGCGCGATCCTGTACGGCATTTGATTCAATATCCGTGTCCAGGAACAGCACCGGCACGACAGCTCCGCCCAGCCCCTCGACCTCGTACTTCCAGGCTCGTATCTGCACCTCGCGCCCTTCGATCTCGATGGCGCAGCGCGGCTTCAGCTCCTGCAACAGCTCGGCCACCGGCCACTCTTCGTCCTGTTCGCTCTGCCAGCCGGCGGCATCGAGCTTCTGGCGAAAATAACCCTTGCGATGCAGCAGCGTCACCACGAGCATCCGGATGCCGAGGTCGGCGGCAGAACGGACGGTGTCCCCGGCGAGGATGCCCAGACCGCCCGCATAGGTCGGCATGGCATCGATCAAGCCGATCTCCATGCTGAAATAGGCGATGTGGTCCTTGCCGTCCATGAGCGCCGCCGCTTATGTCTGTGCCAGACGCTTGGCAAGCATGGCGACATGCTTGCCCTGGAAGCGGGCAACTTCCAGCTCGTTCTCGCTGGGCGTGCGCTTGCCGTCACCGCCCGCCAGCGTCGAGGCGCCGTAGGGCGAGCCGCCGCTGACCTCGGTCATGACCGTGAGTCCCTTGCAGGAATACGGCACGCCGACGATGACCATGCCGTGGTGCAGCAGCGTCGAGTGGAAGGAGGTGATCGTGGTCTCCTGTCCGCCGTGCTGCGTGCCGGTGCTGGTGAAGACGCTGGCGATCTTTCCGATCAATGCGCCGTTCATCCACAGCTTGCCGGTCTGGTCCAGAAAATTGCGCATCTGCGCGGCCATGTTGCCGAAGCGGGTCGGCGTGCCAAAGATGATCGCGTCATACTCGCCCAGTTCGTCGACGGTGGCGATGGGCGCAGGCTGGTCCAGCTTGACGCCCATCGCGCGCGCCCGCTCTTCCGGGATAATTTCCGGCACGCGCTTGACGATCACTTCCGCACCGTCGACGGCACGCGCGCCTTCCGCCTCGGCTTCAGCCATCCGCTCGATATGCCCGTACATGCTGTAATACAAAACGAGTACTTTTGCCATGATTAGCCTCCTGTATGAGAGACCAAGCGTGCGGCGGATGGGATGGACTTTCAATACCTGAAACTTGGTATTGTGTGGCTACGTTACGCAGGAGCACATCGATGGCGGCATCGTATGATGCGGCCTTATTTACCGATCTTTCTGGACAGGCTATTTCACGCCTGCATCCTTCACCTCGGTGCGTGCCCAGCCGTTGGCAAACGTGACGCGCAACTCCTCGCCGACTGCCAGTCTTGCGGCATCCGACACCACCCGCCCCCGCGCATCCTGCACCATGCTATAGCCCCGCGCCAGCACCTGTTTCGGATCGAGGTAGATCAAATGCTGGGCGACGTTCTCCAATCGCACGGCATGACGTTGCTGCACGGTGCGCATCGCATTGTTCAAACGCTGCGCGAGGTTGGTTTGCCGATCCTGCAGACGCGCGAAATCGATACTCGCAGCTTGCAGGCGTTGCGCCAGCGACACCCATTGCCAGTTCCAGTGCCGCCGGCGATAGGCGTCGGCGCGCTGCAACCGCTGGTGCAGCTGCTCCAGTTGCTGCGACTGGCGCTGCAGCTGCTGCGCGGGATGCACCAGGCGGCGTTGCAGATAGTCCATCGTCTGCATCGCATTCTGCAGCCGGTTGCGCTGCGCGCGCCGCAGGTGTTGGGCGAGGCCTTGCAGGCTGCGCAGCAACTCGCGCCGGTCCGGCACGACGCGCTGGGCGGCGGCGGTCGGTGTCGGTGCGCGTTCGTCGGCGACGAAGTCGGCGATGGTGAAGTCGGTCTCGTGGCCGACGCCGCTGACGATGGGAATATCGCAGGCGGCAATCGCACGCGCGACGACTTCTTCGTTGAACGCCCACAGGTCTTCGATGCTGCCGCCGCCGCGACAGACGATCAGCACATCGCATTCGGCGCGCCGGCTGGCGGTATGGATGGCGGTTGCGATCTGTTCTGCACTGCCCGCACCCTGCACGGCGGTCGGATACAGCGCCACCGGCACGCCGGGCAGGCGTTGTTTTAATATGGTCAACACATCGCGCAGTGCGGCGGCCTGCAATGAGGTGACGATGCCGATGCGCCGCGGGAATTTCGGCAACGGCCGTTTGCGCGCCGCATCGAACAGGCCTTCGCGCTCCAGTTTCAGCTTGAGTTGCGCGAAGCGCTCATACAGCACGCCCAGCCCGGCCGGTCGCAGCTGCTCGACCGCCAGCTGGAAGTCGCCGCGCTGTTCGTACAACGTAGCAACCGCCAACACCTCGACTTGCTGTCCATTGGCGAGCGATCCACTCAACAATTGAGTCTTATGACGAAACATCACACAGCGCACCTGCGCCTGATCGTCCTTCAGCGAGAAATAAAAATGGCCAGAAGCGGCCTTCACCAGGTTGGAGATTTCACCTCGCACCCATATCAGGGGAATCTCACTTTCCAGCAAGCGTTTGATTGCAAGGTTAAGTTCCGAGACGCGCAGGACGCGACTCTTTTCTTCTAAAAATAGCCCCTCGGACATATTGACAACCTCAAAATAATCCACAACCCAAGCAAATACAGGGCTTTGCGTATATTTCGGCTACACAAAAACCCGCCACTTACGATAACACACTGTTTACAAAAGACTTAATGACTACGCAAAAAATAGGCAATGCAACAAAAATCCTTATGCGACGCCATCTTAATGCCCTACCCGTCATTTAATCCACAAAGTTATCCACAGGTTTTGTGGGTAAACGAAAATATCCTTTTCGAATGACACCTTAGTGAGACTTTGCTTAAGTGAATCCTGAGAATCCTTGCTCAAGCCCCTGCGAAACGATACAGTTGCGCCCTGTCGATTTAAGCACATTCTGGAGAATTCGCGTGTTTGCACTTGTAGAAGCGGCTGGCTGGCCGATCTGGTTTTTAATTATTGCATCCGTGATCGCCGTGGGCCTGATCGTCGAACGCCTGCTTTACCTGCGTGCCAGTCGCGTCGCCCCCCCCGCGTTGCTGAACGAAGTCGTCAAGGAACTGAAACAACGCGGCGTCAGCGAGGGCATGCTGATCCGGCTGACCGACAGCGCGCCGCTGGGAACCATCTTCGCCGCGGGGCTCAAGAACGCAAAGAGCACTCCCGAAGTGATGAAAGAATCCATCGAGGAAGCCGGGCGCAAGGTCGCGCACGACCTGTCCCGTTTCCTGACCACGCTGGGCACGATCGCCTCGATCAGCCCGCTGCTTGGCCTGTTCGGCACAGTCGTCGGCATGATCGAAATCTTCGGCTCGCAAGCGCCGACCGGAAACAGCCCGACGATGCTGGCGCACGGCATCTCGGTCGCACTGTACAACACCGCCTTCGGCCTGATCGTCGCGATCCCGAGCATGATCGCCTACCGTCAATTCCGTGCTCAGGTAGACAGCCTGACCATCGAGATGGAACAGCAGGCCATCAAGCTGGTCGAGATCGTACACGGCCAGCGCAAGGACTAGGCGATGAACTTCCAGCGTGGACACAGTCGCGAGGAGCCGGAGATCAACCTGATCCCGCTGATTGACGTGTTGCTGGTCATCCTGATTTTCCTGATGGTGACGACCAGCTACGCCAAGTTCTCCGAACTGCAGATCAACCTGCCTCAGGCCGGCGGCGAGACGAGCACGACACAGGACCAGCCGGTCAACATCGCCGTGGATGCCTCGGAGCATTACGCCATCAACGGCAAGGCCACCGGCTTCACCGGCATCGAGGCTCTGGCCGCCGCGATGAAGAGCGCTGCCGGCGACCAGGTCGACCCGACCATCGTCATCAATGCCGATGCCAAGGCCCCGCATCAATCCGTCGTCAACGTAATGGAAGCGGCTCGTATGGCCGGCTACGGCCGCATCACCTTCACCACCCAGAACCAGGCCAAATAACGGCATGGATGCCTCTCAAAATCCAGACTTCATCCCAACTGCCACGTTGCGTAAAAAATTTCTTGCTTACATATCACCCATATACGGCGCGGCGAAATTTTTCCCGCGCCTTGCATTTGGGCGAACTCTGAATTTTTAGAAGCACCCATATGTCCGGCCTGGAACGCCACTGGTATCGCCTCACCCCGCTGCACCTGATCCTGATTCCACTCAGCCTGATCTTCCGCCTGCTGGCGGCATTGCGCCGCGCGCTATATCGCGCCGGCCTGCTGCACAGCGAGCGGCTGCCAGTACCGGTCGTCGTCGTCGGCAACATCAATGTCGGCGGTGCCGGCAAGACGCCGCTGACGCTGGCGTTGGCGCAGCAACTCATAGAACAAGGCAAGCATCCGCTGATCGTCAGCCGCGGCCATGGCGGCGATTCCGTACAGCCCCGCGCCGTGATGCCGGACAGCGACCCGGTCCAGGTCGGCGACGAGCCGCTGCTGATGGCGCGCCGCGGTATCTGTCCGGTATGGATAGGAAAAGACCGGGCCGCCACCGCGCGAGCAGGCTTACAAGCCCATCCGCAATGCGACGTAGTGCTGTGCGACGACGGCCTGCAGCATTACCGCTTGCAGCGCGATGTCGAGATCGCGGTGATCGACGGCATGCGCGGCTTCGGCAACGGCTGGCTGCTACCGGCCGGGCCGCTGCGCGAACCGGTGTCGCGACTGCGCACGGTCGATGCGGTCGTGGTGAATGGCGGCGCTGTTTCTCCCGGCCAGTTCGCAATGCAGCTGGAAGGCGCGTTGTTCCACAATCAGCTCGATCCGAGCCTCACCGTCGGGGCCTCGCACTTCATCGCCACAAAGAACCACGCGGTCGCAGGCATAGGCAACCCGCAGCGCTACTTCAGCCATCTGGAAGCACTGGGCATACGCCACACGCCGCATCCCTTTCCTGACCATCACCCCTATCGCGCGGTCGATCTGGCTTTTGCCGATTGCGATGCGATACTCCTGACCGAAAAAGATGCGGTAAAATGCGCGCCATTCGCCGACGCGCGCTACTGGATGTTGCGCGTAGAAGCCCGGATAGACCCGGCCCTGATTGCCCACATACTGCGAAAGATCGCTCCCCATGGACGCTAAACTGCTCGAAATCCTCGTCTGCCCGTTGTGCAAATCGCCGCTGGTCTACCGCAAGGCCGAACAGGAACTGGTCTGCAAGGCGGACCGCCTCGCCTACCGCGTCGACGACGGCATCCCGGTGATGCTGGCCGACGAGGCTCGCAAACTCACCGCAGAAGAAGTCGACGCGCTCAGATGACCGACTTTCACGTCGTCATTCCGGCGCGCCACGCCTCCACCCGCCTGCCCGGCAAGCCGCTGCTGCCCATCGCCGGCAAGCCCATGGTGGTGCGGGTCGCGGAGCGTGCCGCACAGAGCGGCGCGCAACAGATATGGATCGCCACCGACCATCACGCGATTGCCGACGTAGTGCGCGAGCACGGCTTCAAGGCCTGCTTGACCCGCGACACCCACGCCAGCGGCACCGACCGCATCGCCGAGGTCGTCGAACAGCACGGCTGGGATGACGAAACGATAGTAGTCAACGTGCAGGGCGACGAGCCGATGATCCCGCCGGCGCTGATCCGCGCGGTCGCCGAACACCTGCACGCGCATCCGGAATGCGCGATCGCCACCGCCTGCCACGCGATCCACGACGAGGCGGCGATGCACAACCCGAACATCGTCAAGGCGGTGCTCGACAAGAACGGCAACGCGCTGTATTTCAGCCGCGCACCGATTCCGTATCCGCGCGACGCCTTTATGGCCTTGTCCCCGACCGAAGGGAGAGACGGTCGCTCTTCCTCCCTCGGGGGGGGGAGAGCGGAGCGAGGGGGCCCTGGAAGGGGGGCCGCCGCGCAGCAGCCGCTGCCGCAAGGCCTGCCGATGCTGCGCCATATCGGCATCTACGCCTATCGCGCCTCTTTCCTGCGCGCCTACGGCCAGCTCGCCCCGGCGGCGATCGAACAGTTCGAGGCGCTGGAACAGCTGCGCGCGCTGTACCACGGCTACAAAATCGGCGTATTCTTGACCGCCGAGGCTCCGCCCGCCGGCGTGGACACCGAGCAGGATCTGCACGCAGCACGAATGCTATTTGAGAAGGAATAAGGGAAATTCAGAGAAGGGGGAAGAGTGAAAGGAGAAGGGTAACCCCCTCGCCTTTCCGAATGGAACGGTAACCTGCTTTTACCCTTCCCTCCTCTCCCTTCCCCGTAATTTTTTCAGCATCCAACGAGAGGAGTAAAACCATGAGACTGATACTGCTAGGCGCACCGGGCGCAGGAAAAGGCACCCAGGCCAACTACATCAAGGAAAAGTTCAACATCCCGCAGATCTCCACCGGCGACATGCTGCGCGCCGCAATCAAGGCAGGCACGCCACTAGGCCTGACCGCGAAGAAGGTGATGGACGAAGGCAAGTTGATATCCGACGACATCATCATCAATCTGGTCAAGGAACGCATCAAGGATGCAGACTGCACCAACGGCTTCCTGTTCGACGGCTTCCCGCGCACGATCCCGCAGGCACAGGCAATGAAGGACGCCGGCATCCAGATCGACTACGTGGTGGAAATCGACGTCGACGACGGCGAAATCGTCAAGCGCATGAGCGGTCGCCGCGTGCATCTGGCTTCAGGTCGCACCTACCATGAGATATTCAACCCGCCCAAGGTGGCCGGCCACGACGACGTCACCGGCGAAGAACTGGTGCAGCGTCCAGACGATGCCGAAGCCACCGTGATCAAGCGTCTCACCGTCTACCACGAACAGACCAAGCCGCTGGTCGAGTATTACACCGCCTGGCAAAAATCCGGGGGCGCGAATGCATCCAGGGTTCTGCATGTTCCCGGCGTCGGTAGCGTGAACGACATCCGCGACGCGATCTTCAAGGCACTCGGAGCGTAAGCATGGCAACCAAACCCATCCTCGCGCTGGAAGATGCGAAGCGCATCGCCGCAGCGGCGGAAACGGAGGCGCTGGCAAACGGCTGGAAGGTGTCGATCGCCGTCGTCGATGACGGCGGTCACCTGTTGTATATGCAGCGCAGCCACGATACGCGCTTCGGCAGCGTCGAAACGGCCATAGCCAAGGCGCGAATGTCCGCTGCATTGCATATCCCGACCAAGGCCTCCGAGGATGCGGTGCAAAGCGGACGCCTGATTCATCTGGCGCTACCGGGCGTCATTCCGGCAGAAGGCGGCGTACCGCTGGAGCGCGACGGCGTAGTCATCGGGGGACTGGGAATCAGCGGCGTGCGCTCGTTTCAGGACGGGCAGATTGCAGCGGCCGGTGCCGCCGCGCTGAGTGCTGAGTGCTGAGTGCTGAGTGCTGAGTGCTGAGTGCTGAGGGCTGAGGGCTGAGGGCTGAGGGCTGAGGGCTGAGGGCTGAGGGCTGAGGGCTGAGGCGGCTGATCGTTGCATGCCTCGGAATTCGTCCATATTTTCTGTGGTTTCCGTGTCTTCCGTGGACAGAAGCTCTATACCTGTTTAAAGCTCAGCAACCGGGCGCTACATCTCGCTCCTGGACGAACAGCTTGACGTTGTCGCGTCCGCTCTGTTTGGCGGTGTACATCGCCATGTCGGCATTTTTCGACAGTTCAATTTCGTTGCCGCCGTGATCCGGATAGATCGCGATGCCGGTGCTGGAGGAGATGCTCAACTTCCGCCCGACAATATCGAACGGCTGGTTCAACGCGAACCGTATCTTTTCCGCGACGCGCACGGCATCGTCCGAGACCTCGACGTTACGCAGCAGCACGACGAACTCGTCGCCGCCGATGCGCGCCACGGTGTCGGATTCGCGCACGCAGGCCTGCATACGCTGCGCCACTTCCTTAAGCATCAGGTCGCCCACATCATGCCCCAGGCTGTCGTTGATCGGTTTGAACTTATCCAGATCGATATATAACACCGCCAGTCTCAGCTGGTCGCGCTTGGCGACTGCGAGCGCCTGCTGCAGACGGTCGCTGAACAGCGCGCGGTTGGGCAGATCGGTCAGCGTATCGTGCTGCGCCATATGGCGTATGCGCTCTTCGATGTGCTTGCGCTCGGTAATGTCGGTATGCATGCCTATCATCCGCAGCGGCTTGCCGGCGGCATCGCGGCTCACCACCTTGCCGCGGTCGAGTACCCACTTCCAATCGCCGTTTTTGCAACAGACCCGGTGCTCGTTTATATAGGTAGCCGTCTTGCCGTCGAAGTGCGCCTGCACGTCGGCCTTCACCCGAGCCAGATCGGCTGGATGGATGAGTTTCTCCCACTCGTCGAGCTTGTCCTCGATCTCGTCTTCGGCGTAACCGATCATCTCTTTCCAGCGCCGCGAGAACTGCACATCGCCGCTCTGTACGTTCCAGTCCCACACGCCGTCGCCGGAACCTTCCAGCGCGAAGCGCCAACGCTCCTCGGCATCGTGCACGCGCTGCTCCAGCCGCGCCCGGCCGATCGCATAGCGGATCGCGCGCACCAGTCCGTCGGTATTGAATGCGCCCTTGACCAGATAGTCCTGAGCGCCGGCGTCGAGCGATTGCAGCGCAAACTCGGTGTCGTCGTATCCGGTCAGCACGATCAGCGGCAGCGCATGAGCGGCCCGTCTGGCGGCATGTATGGTATCCAGCCCCTGGGAATCAGGCAGCGACAGATCCAGCAACAGCACGTCCGGCATGGCTTCGGCCAGTCGCTGGCGCATCTCCGCCAGACTGCCGGCCAGAACGATCTCGAAGCGCGGGTCGGTATTCGCGCGCAACATATGGCGCACCAGACTGGCGTCTCCGGCATCGTCCTCTACCAACAAGACGCGGCAGACCGGATTGCGAGACATCATCAAATTCTCTTCGGCAGACGCGCCAGCACGAACCAGTAGCTGTCGAGCTGGCGGATGGCGTCGACGAACTGATCCATGTCCACCGGCTTGGTAATATAGCCTGCCGCCCCCAGTTTGTAGGAGGCCACCACATCGCGCTCGACATCCGACGTCGTCAGCACCACCACCGGGATGGTCTTCAATTCGTCGTCGGCCTTCACGGCCGCGAGAAACTCGCGCCCGTTCATGCGCGGCATATTCAGGTCGAGCAGGATCAGATCAGGCTGCGGCGCCGCAGAAAACTGTCCCTGACGCCTAAGAAACTCCAGCGCCTCGACGCCGTCCAATACATGATGCAGATTGCACAGCACCTTGTTCTCTTTCAGCGCAGAACGCACCAGATTAGCATCCGCCGGCTCATCCTCCACCAGCAGGATATCGAAAGGTTGCGAGTTCTCTACCAGCATGTTCAGACTCCTTGTCCCGATTTATCAGTTATATTCTTCCACGCGTTCCATGCAGTTTTCAGTGTATCAAGCCCCGTTCACAAATGCCGCGACATTTCGCGGCGTGCCATCCGGCAATTCGAACACCACCGCCGTGCCACCCTGCTCGGCCTGCTCGATCCATATCTTCCCATGCCGGCTCTCGACGATGCGTCGCGCGATCGACAGGCCGATGCCCGAGCCGCCTTCGTCACCTGCCGTCAGTCGCTCGAATATCTCGAACACCCGCTCGCGATATTCGGTGCGGATGCCCGGCCCGTTGTCGGCAACGCGGTAGCGGCTCAGCCCCTCGCCGCGCTCGCCGCCTATGCTGATGCGCAGCGACTGGGCATGGTCGAGCGGACGTGCATGGATCAGCGCATTATCCACCAGCACCGCAAACAAGTCGTTGAGGCGCGGCTTGTCCAGCACCGCCGGCGGCAATGGCTCGCACTCGATGACGGCGCCTTGCTCCGCCAGACGCGATGCCAGCTGCCGCTCCAGCGCGGCGACCACGGCATTCGCATCCTCCTCGCGCACCGTGCCGCGCGGCTGACCCGCCGCCAGATAGAGCTGGATATCGCGCAGCTGCATGCGCAGGCTGTCCGCATCGCTCTCCAGATAATGCAGCGCCTGCTCCACGCCCGGCTCGGCGAGCGCCTGCGGATGGGCAGCCAACTCCTTGCGCAGCAGCTGGGTATAGCTGGACAGCCGGCGCACCGGCCCGATCAGGTGATGCGCCGAGACGTCGGCGAAGCGCGTCAGGTCGGCATGGGCGCGCGCCAGCTCGGCGCCGCTGTTGCGCAGCGCCGCCTCGCCGGCCTGCTGCACCTCGATGCGCCGGCGCACCTGCCGCCCCAGCAGCGCGATCAGCGCCAGCCCGAGCAGCCAGATGACGGCGATCGGCGGCAGCATCTTGCGGATGTCGCCGTACATGCGGTCGAGGTGAGGCTGCATCGGAATCGAGACCGTGATGCCGCCGCGCACCTCGCCCTCCTTGTAACCCTGGATGCCATGGCACTTCAGGCAACCCTTCTCCACTATCAGCACGCCTATCTGGCGCAGATAAGGCTGGCCATCAATCTCGCTGAATTCGGCGATCTCGCGCTCGCCCCGCTCGAACCGCAACAACGCTGCCCGCTCCCATTCGTCCGGCGCATTGTTCCGGTTAATGAGCTTGAGGCTGGTCAGCTTGCCCTTGCCGCCATACAGTTCGCTGTAGTCCGTCATCACCTGGCGCATCACGTAGGCCGGATTCATCAACGTCAGTTTCCTGCCCGACGAAGTCTCGATGTCGCGCTCGGGAAGATGGGACAGGCCGGGGTTCGGTTGCGTCCTGTCGGTGACCGGCGCATACACGCCGCCGTGACTCGTCACCCAACGACGGAACGACAGATCCTTGTTGAAAATAACCCGCACCTCATTGCGCGCCAGCTGTTCCGTATGATCCTGCGCCACGATCACGTACCATGCGAGGAAACCGCCCATGGCCGCGCTCCAGACCAGCGCCGCGACTGCCGCCGCACGGTATGGCGAAAAAACCCGATCGGGTGCTTTCTGTTTTTGCGTATCGCTCATCCGTTCGCCCTCCATGCACGCCTTAACCTACTCTGCGCTTTCCCGATCCGGCAGCTCGAATACCACCTCAGCCCCGCCCTGTTCGCCCTGCTCGATCCATATCCGTCCATGCCGGCTCTCGACGATGCGGCGCGCGATCGACAGGCCGATGCCCGAACCGCCTTCGCCGCCCGCCGTCAGCCGCTCGAACATCTCGAACACCCGTTCGCGGTATTCCGCCGGGATGCCCGGCCCGTTGTCGGCGATGCGGTAGCGGCTCAAACCCTCGCCGCGCTCGCCGCCGATGCGGATATGCAGCGGCTGCGTCGGGTCGAGCGGGCGGGCATGGATCAGCGCGTTGTCCAGCAGCACTGCAAACAAGTCGTTGAGGCGCGGCTTGTCCAGCACCGCCGACGGCAGCGTTCCGCATTCGATGACCGCCCCCTGCTCCGCCAGACGTTGCGCCAGCCGCCGCTCAAGCGCAGCGACCACGGCGTTCGCATCCTCCTCGCGCATCGCGCCGCGCGGCTCGCTCGCCGCCAGATAGAGCTGAATATCGCGCACCAGATTGCGCAGGCGCGCGGCGTCGCGTTCGATGTATTCGATCGAATTGCGCACATCAGTGTCTTTGCGCAGCTCGGAGATCGCATCCATGCGCTCGCGCAGATGCTGGCTGTAGCTCGACAAACGCCGCGACGGCTCCATCAGGTGATGCGCCGAGATCTCGGCGAACCTGGTCAGATCGGCATTGGCGCGGGCAAGCGCGTTGCCGCGCGCCGCCAGTCCGCGCTCCGATCTTTCCAGTTCGTTCAACATCGTATTGAAGTTGTCCGCCAGCGCGCTGACCTCGTCGCTGCCGCTCACTTGCGCGCGCGCATCGCGCCGCCCGGCATGAATCTGGTTCGCCACATCCACCAGTTGCTGCAAACGCCCGGTCACCCGCCCCGACAGCGCCAGCGCGACCAGCAGCGTCGCAACCAAGGAAACCGCCATCATCAGATAACCGGCCAGCTCGACCTTGCGCAGATTGGCAGCCATCTCGTCGCGACCGAAACCGATACGCACCCAGCCTACCGGTTGATCGCCCACCATCACCGGCGCAGCCACGTCTATCATCACTGCGTTGTCGAGCAGCACCAGCGGTTTCGACACGGCGGCATCAAGCACCCCGCGGCTCAACGCATCGCTGACGTACAGCCCGATATTCTCCGGTTGGCTCGATGCCAGCACGCGCCCTTCTGGCGACAGCACCAGCGCATAACGCAAGCTGCGGCTGCGGCCGACGCTGGCCAGCACCTCCTGCAGTCCGACCACGTCGTTCGCCACCACCCAGGAAGTGCTGCTGACCGCAACCGTATGAGCGAGACCTTGTGCATACTCGACGCTTTGCTTGCGCAGGAAGTCGCGCTGCTGCTCGAGGATGCCGTAGCCGAACGACAGCATCACCAGCGCCGACACGGCGGCGAACGACAGCATCACCTGCCGCCGGATCGAGGCGAACCAGAAACGGCGCAGCATGACGGGTGCGAAGTTCATTGCGGCTCCAGCGGGCGCACTTTGCGCGAGAAGGCATCGAGGAAGGAGCGCACCACGTCGTAGCTCGCATCGTTGGCGCGTTCGAAGCGCGAGATCGGCAGCCGCGCCAGCAGCGCGCGCCCCTCTTCGTTCTCGTGCAGCGTAGAAAGCAGCACGGCGACCCGCTCGACCAGCTCCGGCGGCATGTCGTTGCGCGCAACCAGACCATTGTTGATCAGCGGTTCCGTCTCCCATATCTTTTCGAGTTGCGCCGCCTTTTCCGGCTGCTGCTGCTGGAACAGCATCCATGGAATAGGCCAGGTCGCGCCCGCCGCGACCTGGCCCAGATACACGTTCATAATCGAGGATTCCTGCGAACCGACGTACAGGTTTTCGACATCCTTGTTCACGTCGATCCCGTGGGTGTGCAGGTAGTACTGCGGCATCATCGTCGCCGCCAGCGCAGTCTTGGCCGGGTAACTGACCTTCTTGCCCTTGAGGTCGCTCACCTTGCGGATGCCGGAGTCGCGCCGCACCAGCCAGATGCCGGTGAAATTATGGTCGTCGCCCATCTTGCCGAACACATGGTAGCCGTGCTTCAGCGAATTGACGGTCTGGTAGGGATTGGGCAGCGCGAAATCGAGCTGTCCTGCGTACAGCTTCTTCTCGAACTCCTCGTAGTTGCGCGAGGCCTCCAGCGTGAAATGCGCCCCTTCGATATGGCGGTTGATGTAATCGACGATAGGGCCGTAGCGCTCCAGCAACATCTCCGGGTTGTGCAGCGGATGGATCGCGAAGCTGTAATTCTTTTCCGGATTCGCCTGCTGCGCAACGAAACCGGGCTGGTACTCCTGCTGCTCACCGCAGCCACAGAGCAGCAAGAACATACCCAACAATGACAGGAAGTTACGCATCGATCTTGCCCTCCTCTTCAGGTGTCGCACCCAGCGGAAGTTCGAACACGAACAGGCTGCCATGGCCCTCGCCTTCGGATTCCACCCATATCTTCCCGCCGTGGTGCTCGACGATACGCCGGCACAGCGCCAGCCCCATACCGGTGCCGTCGAAACGCGTGCGCGCTTGAAGGCGGCTGAAAAACTGGAACAACCGGTCGATCTGCTGCGGGTCGATGCCGATGCCGTGGTCGCGCACCCCGACCCGCCAAATTCCACCATCCACCCCGGACTCGACCTCGACGCGCGGCGGCTTGCCCGGCTCGCAGAATTTGATGCCGTTGCCGATCAGGTTCTGGAACAACCGCACCAGTTCATCGCGGCTGGCGTACACCTGCGGCCACTCACCGACTACGCTTACCGTGGTCGAAGTGTCGTGGATCATCGGATCGAGGAAGCCCAACGCCTCGTCCAGCGCCGTGCGCGCCGGCAGCCAGGTTTTCGCCTCGGTCTTGCGGCCCACGCGCGAATAATCGAGCAACGACACGATCATCGAGTCCATGCGCCTTGCGCCTTCCAGCGCGAAACTCATGTTCTCGCGCTCGTCGTCGTCGAGTTTGCCCTTCAGGCTGCGTTGCAACAACTGCAAATGGCCGCTGACGGCGCGCAACGGCTGGCGCATGTCGTGCGACACGCTGTAGGCGAAACGCTCCAGGTCGGCATTCGAACGCTGCAGCGCCTCGCTCTTGTTATGCAATTCCTCGCTAAACTGCTTTTGTTCGGTGATGTCCTCCAGCGTAAACAGGAGATATCTACGCTCGCCCTGCTGCAAGCGCATCAGGTGCACCCGCGCATCCCATACTTCGCCGTCGGGGCGGCGGTGGCGCCACTCGAACATCACCGAGCCCTGCTCCAGCGCCTGCGCAATCTTGCCCTGAGCGGCGCTGGCCGAATCGCTGCCGTCATACTGATGACTGTCCGACACGTCCAGCGGCGTCAGTCCCAGCACCGCTTCGCGCGACGGCATCCGGTAGAGCGCCACCGCAGCCTGGTTGCAGTCGATGTAGCGCCCGGTCTCGGCATCGACCACCACCATCGCCACGCGAGAATCGACGAACAGCAACTTGTTGTAGGCCTCGCTCTGGCGTAGCGCATCTTCGATCAGCTTGCGCTCCGTAACGTCCTGCACCGTGCCCACCGAACGCAACGCCTTGCCCTGATTGTCGTGGAAAGTCTCGCAATGCTCGCTCACCCATTTGATGCGTCCGTCCGCCATTATCAAGCGGTGGGCTATCTCGTAGGGCTCGCGCGTTTCCAGCGAACGGGTGTAAGCCTGGTTGACTCTCTCGCGGTCGTCCGGATGGATAGCGTTCAGGAACGCCTCGTAGGAGGCGCCGAAGCGCGCCTTGTCGATCTCGAACAGATCGAATATCTCGTCCGACCAGTACAGGTGACCGCCGATCAAATCCAGCTCCCAGTTGCCGACCTTGGCGATGCGTTGCGCCTCGTTCAGCCGTTCCATGCTGAGCCGCACGATCTGTTCCGCCTGTTTGCGCTCGGTGATGTCGGCCACCGAACTGATGAAATGCAGCGGCTTGCCCGCCTCGTCGCGCAACAGCGCCACCGACAGATTGACCCAGACCACGCTTCCATTTTTGCGGACGTAGCGTTTTTCCAGCGCGTACTGGTCGTCCGCACCATCGAGCAGGCGCTGCACCTGCGCCATATCTGCCGCGAGGTCATCCGGCAGGGTGATCTGCTGGAAGGTGAAGACCTGCGACAGCACTTCCTCGCGGGTATAGCCGATGATGTCGCAGAACACCGGATTAATCTCCAGGAAGCGTCCGTCCGGGGCGACCTGCGCGATGCCGACCGCCGCATGATCGAAGGTCGCACGGTAACGCGACTCGCTCAGGCGCAACGCCTCTTCGGCCTGCATGCGCTCGGTCACGTCGTCGTAGATCGCGACGATTTCGCCGCCCGGTAATTTATAGACGAAATTGTCGCGCCAGCCGGTGATGAGGCCGTCGTGATAGAACGACAGCGGAAAATGCTCTGACTTGCCGGTCTGCCAGACACGCCGGAACACCTCCAGCAAGCCGATCTCCCCAACGCCCGGGAAGACCTCGTCCACATTCCGTCCGATCACCTCGCCGCGCGGTCTTCGCTCGATGCGCTCGGCCGCACGGTTAAATGCGCTGAACACAAAACACCTGCCATCGTCCTCGACCCGGTAGATCGCGACGCCGCTGCTCATGTTCTCGAACAGTTCGTTCAGTCTTGTCTCGCTCTCGGCCAACGCACGATTGATCTGCCGCTGCCGCTGCCAGGACAGGTTGATCAGCCAGCCCGCCGCCAGCGTCAGCAGCATGAACATGCCCACCAGCAAAACGAGCTCCAGCGCCTCGCTGCGCGACCCGGCCAGGTAGTCGTCCAGCGCCCAGCCGACCTGCACATAGAACGGATAGCCTGCGACCTTGCGGAACGAGATTATCCGTTCCACGCGATCCGCACTGGAAACGGCGATATAACTCCCGGCCATTTTCCCTGCTGCCACCATATGCGGCAGTTCGACGGAGGGATTCTTGCTGCCGATGGCCAGTTCGGGCAAGTCCGACTCCGGATAGCGCACGACCAGATCGAGATTCATGTCGCGCAACGCCACCATGCCGTGCTCGCCGATATTCAGCGTGGAAAACGTCTTGGACAGCCGGCTCAGCGGAATCGCCGCGAACACCATGCCGTCGAACGAACCATCGGGTTTGGCTATGCGATGCGCCAGCACGATCACCCATTTGCTGTTGACCCGGCTGATCTGCGGCTTCGAGAACACCAGCCCGGCCGCGGGATCGTCGCGCAAAGCGACGAAGTGGGGCCGGTCGGCCAGCGACTTGCGCTCTTCCGGCTTCACGCCGGTGCCATATCGCAGCATGCCCTGCGCATCGGTGATGCGTATCGCGTCGATCTCCGGCCTGCGTGCGCGCACCTTTTCGATATGAGCGTTCAGCCAGGCGGCATCTACATTGCCGCGCTGGCGCTGGTATTCGTCCAGCACCGAAAGCAGCGCCATCTCGTCGGCCCCGATCGCACCGGCGATGTCGCTCTCCAGCGCGCGCGCCAAGTTCTGCGTGCCCAGTTCGGCCTGCTCGTGATGGACGCTGAAATTCTCCCGCATGCCCCACCATGCCAGCGCGACGACGCACAGATTGACCAGCAGCACGCCTGCCGCCAGCCGCGGGAGAAACCCGCTGGAGCGCATCGCCGTTTCCGCAATATCGGGCAGTTCTTTCATGATGTCCTCGCTTCCGTCACGTCTGGCTGGGTCTGCCGCGCTCCAGTCCCTGCAGCCATTTTTCCTCCGGCTCCGGCCGCCCATAGAGATAACCCTGATGGATGATATTGCCGTAAGCATTGAGCAGTTCGGCCTGCGCCTGCGTCTCGACGCCCTCGGCGACGACTTGCAGGTGCAGGTGGCGCGCCACGGCGACGATGGTCTCGACCAGCGCGGCGTCGTTCTGGTCAGTCACGACATCCTGGATGAAGCTCTTGTCTATCTTCAGTTCGTGGATCGGCAGGCGCTTGATGTAAGCGAGGCTGGAATAGCCGGTGCCGAAATCGTCGATCGAGAAATGGATGCCCAGCGCAGACAGCGCGGTCATCTTGGCAATCACGTCGGCGATGTCGCCTATCATCAGCCCTTCGGTAACTTCCAGCACCAGATGCGTGGCATCGGCGCCGCTGGCGGACAGATGGCGGCGCACGTCGGCGACGAAGTTCGGCTGCTGGAAATGGCGCGGACTGATGTTGACCGCGATGCGCAGCGTCATCCCCTCGCTATCCAGCCGCGCCAGCAGACGACAGACCTCGGACAACATCCACTGGTCGATCTCGACGATCAGGCCGGAAGCCTCGGCCATCGGAATAAATGCGCCCGGCATCACCAGACCGCGCAGAGGATGCTGCCAGCGAACCAGCGCCTCGGCGCCGACCTGATGACCGGCGGCATTCACCTGCGGCTGCAAATAGAGCCGCAGCTGCCCGCCAATGATCGCGCCGCGCAACTCGGCTTCGAGCTGGAAGCGTTCCTTGACAGCCTCACCCATCCTGGCCTCAAAGAACACCGTGCGACCGCCCCCTTCGGCCTTGGCCCTAGCCAGCGCCATATCGGCCTGACGCAAGGCATCGACCGCAGTCGCTTCCTGCGACTCGGGCAGCAGCACGATGCCGATGCTGACATCGATATGGATGGATTCGCCATCCACCTCGAATGCTTCGCGCAATGCCGTGCGCAACTTTTCGGCGACCGCCAGCGCCTCGTGTCCGGCGGCTTCGCGCGTGGTGCGCAGCCGCGGCAGCAGCACGGCGAATTCGTCCGAATCCAGCCGGGCCAGCAGATCGTCCTCGTGCAACAGCATGCTGAAGCGGTGCGCCACGGCCTTCAGCAGCGCATCGCCGACGGCCAGACCGCGCGCCTCGTTGATCTCCTTGAAGCGGTCGAGATCGAGCAGCAGCACATCGGAAAAATGCTTCTCGCGCTTCGCACCGGCCAGCGTCTGCTCGACCTGACGCAGGAACAGCGGCCGATTCGCCAGTCCGGTCAGCGGGTCGCGCCAGGCGAGCTGATCGGCGCGCTGCTGTGCCTGCTGGATCTCGGTCATATCGGAGAATACCGCGACATAACTGATGTTTTCACCGGCCTCGTTACGGATCGCACTGACCGTGGACCACTGCGGATAGATTTCGCCGTTCTTGCGCATGTTCCAGAGCTCGCCCCGCCATTCGCCGCGCGTGGTCAGTTCGCGCCAGAAATCGAGGTAGAAACCCTTGTCCTGCCGCCCCGACTTGAGGATGCGAGGATTCTGTCCCAGTATCTCGGCCTCGCTGTAACCGGTGATCTTGGTGAAAGCGGGATTGATCGCAACGATGTTGGCATGCATGTCGGTCACGGCGATCCCCTCGCCGGTGGTGTCGAACACGCGCGAGGCGAGATTCAGCCGCTCCTCGGCCTGTTTGCGCGCGGTGATGTCGCGCCCGACCATAACCAGCCCCTTGCGGCTGTCGTCCGGATGGAACAGCGGCACCTTGATGATATCGAACACCAGCGCAGTGCCGTCCGGTCGAGGGATAGTCTCCTCTCCGCGGACCATCTGCCCGGCGCGCCAGGCTTCCTCGTCGGACGCCTCGCCCCCCAGAAAAGACTCGCGATAGAAATCCTGATAGGCGGCCAGTTCCGAATCCTTCTTGCCGCGGTAATCCACGCCATCGAGCTGGAACAGCTTCAGATTGAAATCGTTGGCCTCCAGCCAGCGCCCCTCTCCGTCCTTGAAACACACAATGTCCGGCATCGCGTTGATCAACGTGCGCAACTGCGTGCCGGTTTCGGCGAGGCTGTGTTCCAGGCTGGCGCGGCTGATCGCATAGCGCATCGCGCGGATCAGCGCATCCTCTTCAAAGCTACCCTTAACCAGATAGTCCTGTGCGCCGGCCTCGATGGTCTGCAACGCAAACACCTTGTCGTCGTGGCCGGTCAGCACGATGATCGGCAGCCTGGCATTCAACTGGCGGCAAGCCTGCACGGTAGCCAGCCCGGACGAATCCGGCAGCGACAGGTCGAGCAGCACCACGTCGAACATCCCCTCGCTCAGACGCTGACGGGTATCGGCCAGCGTGACGACCCAGGTCGCGTCGAAGCGTCCCTCGCCGCCGAGCCGCAGCATCTGGCGCACCAGATTGGCATCGCCAGGATCGTCCTCGACCAGCAATACGCGGCAGATATCCGGATTTTCCAACGCCACTCCAAACGAATAAGGTATACACAGTCAGGCATCTGCATCATCGCATAATTTGGAGATCAGCGACTCAGCGATGCCTGAGACTCCATCGAAAAATTCCCCGCGACGAATCCCGGCATGATTGCTATCATGAAGCTGCGGTCGGGACATCCCGACCACCATGATACAAAAGTCCTGTCGGTATCAACCTAACGGAGGGAAACATGTCAGCTGGTCTCGGATTTGCACTGTTCTGCGCCATCGTCGCTATTCTCTATGGCGCATTCTCGATCAAATGGATACTCGCGCTGCCGACCGGCAACGACCGAATGCGGGAGATCGCCGCCGCGGTGCAGGAAGGCGCGCAGGCCTACCTGAACCGGCAGTACACCACCATCGCGATGGTCGGCGCGATCCTGCTGGTCGCAATCTTCTTCGCACTGGGCTGGCAGACCGCACTCGGCTTCGTGCTCGGCGCGCTGCTATCCGGCCTGACCGGCTTCATCGGCATGAACGTCTCGGTGCGCGCCAACATCCGCACCGCACAGGCGGCCAGCGGCGGCTTGAATGCCGCGCTGAACGTCGCATTCAAGGGCGGCGCGATCACCGGCATGCTGGTCGTCGGCCTCGGGTTGCTCGGCGTCGCCGGCTATTACGCATTCCTGACACTGATGGTCGGCACGACCACTGCGGAAGCGACGCATGCGCTGGTCGGCCTCGCTTTCGGCGGCTCGCTGATCTCGATCTTCGCCCGTCTCGGCGGCGGCATCTTCACCAAGGGAGCCGATGTCGGCGCCGACCTGGTCGGCAAGGTCGAAGCCGGCATCCCCGAGGACGATCCGCGCAACCCGGCGGTGATCGCGGACAACGTCGGCGACAACGTCGGCGACTGCGCAGGCATGGCGGCCGACCTGTTCGAGACCTACGCGGTGACCATCATCGCCACCATGGTGCTCGGCGGCTTGCTGATCACCGGCAGCCCCGAGGCGGTGATCTATCCGCTGGTGCTGGGCGGCGTATCCATCATCGCGTCCATCATCGGCACCTTCTTCGTCAAGGCCCGCGAAGGCGGCAAGATCATGAACGCGCTGTACCGCGGCCTGATCGTATCCGGCGTGCTGGCTATCGTCGCGTTCTACCCGGTGACCACCTGGATCCTCGGCGACGGCGTGATGATAGACGGCATGCTGGTTACATCGATGAACCTGTATCTGGCCTCGCTGATCGGGCTCGCGCTGACTGCGGCAATGGTGTGGATCACCGAGTATTACACCGCCACCGAATTCAGCCCGGTGCGTCATATCGCGCAAGCCTCCACCACCGGCCACGGCACCAACGTGATCGCCGGTCTTGGCGTGTCGATGAAATCCACAGCGGCGCCCGTACTCGCGGTGTGCCTGTCGATCTGGGGCGCATTCGAACTGGGCGGCCTGTACGGCATCGCCATCGCCGCGACCTCTATGCTGTCCATGGCCGGCATCATCGTCGCACTCGACGCCTACGGCCCGATCACCGACAACGCCGGTGGCATCGCCGAAATGGCTGGCCTGCCCGACAACATCCGCAACATCACCGACCCGCTCGACGCGGTGGGCAACACCACCAAAGCGGTGACCAAGGGTTACGCCATCGGCTCCGCCGGTCTGGCTGCGCTGGTGCTGTTCGCCGACTACACCCATGCGCTCGCCACCAACGGCGGCCCGGCGCTGACCTTCGACCTGTCCAACCACATGGTCATCATCGGCCTGTTCATCGGCGGCATGGTACCCTATCTGTTCGCCGCGATGGGCATGGAAGCGGTCGGTCGCGCCGCAGGCTCGGTGGTCGTCGAAGTGCGCCGCCAGTTCAAGGAAATTCCCGGCATCATGGAAGGCACGGCCAAGCCGGAATACGGCACCTGCGTCGACATGCTGACCAAGGCCGCGATCCGCGAGATGATCCTGCCCTCGCTGCTGCCGGTCGCCGTGCCGGTGATCGTCGGCCTGACGCTGGGCGCGCAAGCGCTGGGCGGCGTACTGGTCGGCACCATCGTCACCGGCATCTTCGTGGCGATCTCCATGACCACCGGCGGCGGCGCATGGGACAACGCGAAGAAATACATCGAAGAAGGCAACTACGGCGGCAAGGGCTCGGAAGCGCACAAAGCCGCCGTGACCGGCGACACCGTAGGCGACCCCTACAAGGACACCGCAGGTCCCGCGGTGAATCCGCTGATCAAGATCATCAACATCGTCGCATTGATGATCGTGCCGCTAATCTAGATCCCAGAGGCGCACCATAAAAAAACAGGGCGGAATTTCCGCCCTGTTTTTTTCCTCCCGAAACGGAATTATTCGACCTCTTCCACCCGGATCAGCACGCTGCGTTGTTCGCGTTTGCGCGATGCGCTACGCGAGGAGATCGTACCGTCGTCTACCGTTTCGCGCTGTCCGGTTCCGCCCAGTTCCATCCACTCGCCCAGCTTGCCGGACAGCGTACTGGATGCTTGTTGCGTGTTCACAACCTGCGAATTGCCGCGCATAGGTGCATCGTTATTCGTGCTGATTTCCAGCGTGACTTGATCGCCGTTGACGTGCGGCAACACGTAGAAGCCGCTGTCCACCTCGCGGTATTCGGTGCTGTCGATCACCTGCGTACCCCAAGGGTGCTGGATTACCTGGCGCTGGGGAACGGGCATGCTCTGCCCGGTGCGCACCAGCGCGCGGTTGCCTTCCAGCACCTGCAACTGCTGGGTGTTGCGCCCCTCCTCCAGCGTGCGTGTGCTGATCACGTTGGCCTTCAGCCGGTCGCGCCCCTGCCCCACTTCGACACTCGCCCTGCCGCCGCTTTCCGGCAGAACGATGCGCGGATTGCGGCCGATGCTGCCGGAGACCGAGGTCAGACGCTCGACGGTATCTCGGTCGACATCCTGCATCACGGTGATCCGCAGGCGGCGCGGTGCGACGTCGATGCTGGTCAGCAGTTTTTTGATTTGTGCAAGGTTGCGCGGCGAGGTGCGCAGGATCAACTGGTAGTTCATGCCGCTGGCGACGCCGTCCTTGTCCAGCAGCGGACGGACGATGGGCAGCACCTCCTCGGCGCTGCGATGCTTCAGCGAAATGACTTCGAGTTCGGCGGCAAGCGCCGACAGCGGAAGCAACAGCAACAAGGCGAGTGTCTTTTTCATGGCAGCCATCTTACCGCAAGGCCATCCGTCCCGATTCGCGGGACGGTTTAGCGTGCGCGCCCGGAGGAGAAGGTGTTGTCCACCAGAGCCGGCGCATCGGTCTGCGAAACATGGCACTGGTTGCAGTTGTAGCGCGCGCCGACCGGACTCTCGCCGACCTTGCCCGACGCATTGCGCTGGTCGGTGTAATGGCTGGGCGGGATAGGCGTGGCCATGCCTTTCATGCGCTTCTGTCCCCATTGCGACGGCTGGTTATGGCAGGCGATGCACAGGTTGCTTTGAGCGGTGATCGGCAGAAAATCGCTGATGCTGTGCGATATCTGCGGCGGCGCGCCCGAATAGGCGCGAGGCAATACCTTGTTCGGTCCCGGCAGCCCCGCCTTCTCGTGATACGCCTTCGGCGTCGGCGTATCGAACACGCTGGTCTTGCTCAACCCCATCGAATTCGTCTTGACGGGCTCGGCGGCAAAGGACGTAGCGGCCGCGATCAGGGCGATGCCCGCGAATAACCGGGTGACGATAGCTACATAGCGCATGTTGTCTCTCCTTGTCGATTCATTGGGGTCGGATTCATCAGTGCCGAATTCATCCGGATCAGGCCTTGTAGATCTTGACCGCGCATTTCTTGAAGTCGGTCTGCTTCGAGATCGGACAGGTCGCATCCAGCGTCACCTTGTTAATGAACACGCCCTCGTCGAACCAGGGCACGAACACCGTTCCTCTAGGCGGCCTGTTCCGCCCTTTGGTCTCCACGGCGGCCTTGATCTTGCCGCGGCGCGACTCTATCCACGCGATGTCGTCCTGCTTGAGGCCGCGCGACTTGGCGTCTGCCGGATGCATGAACATCACCGCGGAAGGCACGGCCCAGTGCAGTTCGCGCACGCGCCGCGTCATCGTGCCGGAGTGCCAGTGCTCCAGCACGCGGCCGGTGTTGAGCCACATGTCGTAGTTCTGGTCCGGCTGCTCCACCGGCGCGGCGTAGGGGCGGAAGAATATCTTCGCGCGGCCGGCGATGCTGGTCTTCTCCGGCTTGGTGATGCCATCCAGATTGCCGCTGGGCAGCAACTTGAACGCGCTGCCGTAGAAGTCGAATCCGCTACCTTTCTTGACGTAGGGATCGTAGGCTTCGTTGAATCGCCAGTGAGTCTCCTTGCCGTCCACCACCGGCCACTTCAGCCCGCGCACGTCGTCGCGGAAATACACGTCGAACGGTGCGAGGTCGTGCGCATGGCCGCGGCCGAATTGGGCGTATTCCTCGAACAGCGCCTTCTCCGGGAACCAGTGATCGCCTAGCAGCTTGGCGGTGTGATTCTCGTGACCGTTGGCGATCGCATCCGGCCATTTGAACTTCTTGTTGTCCGGCGTCGCGAACAGCACCTCGTACAGACTCGCCTCCGGCGCATACGCCGATCCGGTCAGCACATCCGGCAGCTTGCCGTCGGCGTACCCTTCGTCCTTGAGTCCCGGTATCTTCTGCTCGCCCCACACCTCCTTGAGCTTGAAGCGCTTGGAGAACTCGATGATCTGCCAGATGTCGCTGCGCGCCAGCCCCGGCGGCGGCACCTGCTCGCGCCACAGCTGGGTGCGGCGCTCGGCGTTGCCGTAACCGCCCCACTTCTCGAAAATCATCGCCGCCGGCAAGACCAGGTCGGCGACCTTGGTGGAGATGCCGGGATATGCGTCCGACACCACGATGAAGTTGTCCTTCTCGCGCGCCGCCTTGATCCAGTGGTTTGCGTTCGCGGTGTCCTGGAACGGGTTGCACACCTGTATCCAGGCCCAGCGGATCGACCCGTCCTCGATGTCGCGCAGCAGCTTGGTGAAATGGCTGCCCACCTTGGGATTCAGCGTCTTCGCCGGCAGCTTCCATATCTTCTCGGAAGCGGCGCGGTGGTCGGGATTGTTCACCACCATGTCGGCGGGCAAGCGGTGCGAGAACACGCCGACCTCGCGCGCGGTGCCGCAGGCGGAAGGCTGGCCGGTCAGCGAGAACGCACCGTTGCCGGGTGTGGCCTGCTTGCCCAGCAGCAGGTGCAGCATATAGGCCTGCTCGTTGACCCAGGTACCGCGCTGGTGCTGGTTGAAGCCCATGGTCCAGAAGCTGACTACTTTCCTGCTCTTCTCGATGTAAAGGTCGGCCAGCTGTTTGAGCTTGGCCTTGAAGTCGTCCAGCGACTCGTCCGGGTCGCCCTTGGCCAGTTCGGCGACGAAGTCCAGCGTGTAGGGCTCCACGCCTTTCCTGAAATCCTCGAAGGTGATCAGCCAGTGCTTGTCCGGCGTGGCGCGATTCTTCTGCTCCACGGTCGCGCCCGCCTGCTTGCCCTGGGCGATGGCCTCGGCGCTGCCCAACTGCATGGACAGCTCCTTGGCGTTGGTGTCTTTCTCGGCGGCGTAGTCGAACTTGTCGGTGCCGCGCAGGCCGTAGCCGATGTCGGTGGGCCCGGCGGCGAACGCACAGTGCTTGTCGACGAATTCCCGGTTCACCGCATTGCGCGTGACGATCTCGCGCGCGATGTAGTTCATGATCGCGAGATCGGTGCTGGGCTTGAAGATAATCTCCAGATCGGCGATGCCGGAGCACATGTTGCTGACCGTGGTCAGGTTGACCACGCGCACGTTCGGGTCGCCCAGCTTGCGGTCGGAGACGCGCATCCACAGCACCGGGTGCATCTCCGCCATATTCGCGCCCCACAGCACCATGGTGTCGGTGTGCTCGATGTCGTCGTAGTTGCCGGCCGGCTCGTCTATGCCGAACACCTGCATGAACGCCGCCACTGCCGAGGCCATGCAGTGGCGCGCGTTGGGATCGATGTTGTTGCTGCGGAAGCCGGCCTTGAACAGTTTGACCGCGGCGTAGCCTTCCTGCACGGTGTGCTGCCCGGAACCGAAGAAGCCGATCCCGGTCGGGCCGAGTTCCTTGTAATGGCGCTTGAACTGCTTCTCCATCTCGTCGAACGCGCGATCCCAGGAGACCGGGACGAACTCGCCCTGCTTGTCGTAGCGACCGTTTTTCATCCGCAGCAGCGGCTGGGTGAGCCTGTCCTTGCCGTAGAGTATCTCGCCGTTGAAATAGCCCTTGATGCAGTTCAGACCGCGATTCACCGGCGCATCGGCATCAGCCTTGGTGGCGACGATCTTGCCGTTTTCGGTGGCGACCTGGATGCCGCAGCCTACGCCGCAGAAGCGGCACACACCCCGATCCCAGCGCCAGCCGGATTCGGCGCTTTTTACCGCGGCATTGGCGACTTCGGAGACGGGTAACAGGCCGGTTGCGGTGGCAGAAGAAACGACCAGGCTCTGTTTGAGAAAATCGCGGCGGGACACGGTCATGATGGGTTCTCCTTCGGTTGGATTGCCGGGGTTCCCAGTCACTATACTATCGGTGCAGCCGGGCTAATAGCCGTCCGCTATAAATAAGAAAACGCTGATTTCAGCACGATGAGAATAATGGTTTAGAATGCCGCCCGTTTCGTACCACCTCCTCCGTCACACCCGATGAAGTTTGTCCCTTTGCTGTTCGCCCTGCTGCTCGCTCCATCCGTCTGTCTGGCGGAGGAAGACGCGCAGCCTGTGCAGCAAGAGGAAGCGGCTGCCCCGCAGGACGAGTCATTGAACGATCTGGCCTTTTACGCGCTGAGCCTGACCGGCACGCCGTACCGTTACGGCGGCAATTCCCCCGAGACCGGATTCGATTGCAGCGGCTTCGTCCGCCATGTGTTCCACTCGACGCTGGGCATCGAGCTGCCACGCAGCAGCCGCGAGATCAAAGAACTTGGGGAAAGGATAACCCCGAACGAACTGCGCCCCGGCGACCTGGTGTTCTACAACACGCTGCGTCGCGCGTTCTCGCATGTCGGCATCTATCTGGGCGAGGGTCGCTTCGTGCACTCCCCGAGCAGCGGCGGCGGCATCCGTGTCGAGGACATGAACCAGGGCTACTGGCAGAAGCGATTCAACGGCGCGCGGCGCATCATTTCTTCTTCCCGCTGACTTTCTTCCCGCCGCCCCTCTTCCCGCCGACGGCGCGCGCCGCCCTCAGCTCCTCGGCCAGCTGGAACACCGACATCGCGTAGTAGTCGCTGTTGTTGTAGCGCGTGATCACCTCGAAGTTGTTCTGCGCCAGCCAGTATTCCTTGCCTTCCCCGACCGTGAACTCCAGCAGCCGCAGCGGTTTGTCCTGCGCGAGTTTCGCCGTCACGCCCTGTGCGGCCCAATCGACGAGCGTGCGCGGCGTCTTGATGTCCGCCGGCAGCGTCCCCGCCACTTCCGCGCGCACCGTCACGCCCTCTTTCGCGATCCAGCCGTAGCCCAGCAGATAATTGGCGACGCTGCCGATCGCATCCCTGTCCTCGCGCAGCAGGTCTATCGTATGGTTGCCATTGAAGTCCACCGCGTACTTGCGGTAGCTGCTCGGCATGAACTGCGGCACCCCCATCGCGCCGGCGTAGGAGCCGCGTATGTCGAGCAAGTCGAACTGCTGGTCGCGCGCCAGCAGCAGGTATTGCTCCAGTTCGCTGCGGAAGAAATCGGCGCGGCGCGGATAGTCGAACGCCAGCGTGGTCAGCGCATCCAGCACGCGATAGTTTCCGGCGTTTCGGCCATAGATCGTCTCGACGCCGATCAGCGCAACGACGATCTCCTGCGGCACGCCGTATTTCTTCTCGGCGCGGCGCAAGGTCGCGCGGTACTTGTGCCAGAATTCCAGCCCGAGTTTGATGCGCTGGCGGTTCACGAAAGACGCGCGGTACTCCGGCCAAGGCCTGGCGGTGGACGGACGCGAGATCGCCTCGATGATCGCCGGACGATGTTGCGCATGGGCGAACACCTGCTCCAGCTCGTCGCGCTTGAACTGGTGTTTGGCGACCATCTCGTCGATGAACGGGGGAATGCCGGGAAGTTCGGAGGCCTGAACGGCACAAGAAACCGACAACAGCAGGGATAAGGCGAATCGCATGGTGCATGCATTTTAACTCGACAGCCCGGCGCGCCACTGCTAAATTTCGCCCCTCTCTTCAGCAATTCGATACGGAAGCACATCATGGAACAGACCATCCAGCACCACCGCCTGATCATCCTCGGCTCCGGCCCGGCCGGTTACACCGCCGCCGTGTATGCCGCGCGCGCCAACCTGAACCCGGTGCTGATCACCGGCCTAGCGCAAGGTGGGCAACTGATGACCACCACCGAAGTGGACAACTGGCCAGCCGATCCGAACGGGGTTCAGGGCCCGGAACTGATGGAACGCTTCCAGAAGCATGCCGAGCGTTTCAACACCCAGATGATTTTCGACCACATCCACACCGCCAAGCTGCAGCAGAAACCGTTCCTGCTGGTCGGCGATTCGGGCAGCTATACCTGCGACGCGCTGATCGTCTGCACCGGCGCGTCGGCACAATACCTCGGCCTGCCGTCGGAAGAAGCCTTCATGGGCCGAGGCGTCTCCGGCTGCGCAACCTGCGACGGCTTCTTCTATCGCGGTCAGGATGTCGCGGTGATCGGCGGCGGCAACACCGCGGTCGAAGAGGCGCTGTATCTGGCCAACATCGCCAACCATGTGACGCTGGTACACCGACGCGACACCTTCCGCGCCGAACGCATCATGACCGACCACCTGATGGACAAGGTGAACGAAGGCAAGATCACATTGCAACTGCACCATGTGCTCGACGAAGTGCTGGGCGACGCCAGCGGCGTGACCGGCATGCGCGTCAAACACGTCAAGAGCGGCGAAACGCAGGACATCGCTCTCAAGGGCGTGTTCATCGCGATCGGCCACAAACCGAACACCGATCTCTTCACCGGACAGCTAGAGATGGACAGCGGCTACATCCGCACCCGCGGGGGCAATCAGGGCAACGCCACGGCAACCAGCATATCAGGCGTGTTCGCCGCCGGCGACGTGCAGGACCAGATCTACCGCCAGGCCTGCACCAGCGCCGCGACCGGATGCATGGCGGCGCTGGATGCCGACAAGTATCTCGCCTCCTTCGGCAAGATTTGAAAACACCGAAAGACGAAATCCATCCCGACGATGCCGCGCTGTTCCGCGCGGCCGTCGGCGATGTCAAACCGCTCCCCGACCAGAATCGCATCGTCCAGCAGCGTCCGCCGCGCAGGCCATTGCTGCGCAACACCGCGATACCCGCAACCATCCCCGACATATTGTCTGACTTCGGCGGCGGCGAAATCCCCGGCGAATATCTCGGCAACGGCCTGTCGCGCATGATGCTGCGCAAACTCCGCCGCGGCCACTGGCCGATCCAGGACAGCCTCGACCTGCACGGACTGAACACCGATGCCGCGCGACAACTGCTGCAGGAGTTCCTGCACGAGGCGAAGCAAAACGGGCTGCGCTGCGTGCTGGTGATACACGGCAAGGGCATGGCCGTACTAAAGCAGAACACCCGCCATTGGCTGATCCAGCATCCGCAGGTACTCGCCTGGTGCGAGGCAGGGCCCGGCAACGGAGGCGGCGGCGCGGTGCTGGCGCTGCTCCGAACCAATCTTTGAACATGCTAGACTGCGCCCAGCCAGTCATACGGAGGCAAACTATCATGAAAAAAATTCTGTTCGTTTTTCTGATCATGACCGCAGCAAACGCCGGCGCCGGACTCAATAAATGGGTCGACTCCAGCGGCAAGGTCCATTATTCGGATCAGCCGCCGCCGGCCGGTATAGAAGCGACTACGCTGCGCTCCGCACCGCCTCCTGCCAGCGCCCCCGCCCCGGTCAAGTCCCTTGCGGAACGCGAGGCCGAACTGAAGAAAGCCCGTCAGTCGAAAACCGAAGCGGACGAACGTGCGGTCGAGCAGCAGTCCAATGCCGAAATCGAAAAAGCAAACTGCGCCGCCGCGCAACAATACCTGCGCTCGCTACAGCAGGAGGGCCGCATGCTCGAATACGACGAAAAAGGGGAGCGTCGTTATCTGGGGGACGATGAACGCCAGCAACGCGTCAACAAGGCACAAGCCGAAATCGGGAAGTGGTGCAAATGACAACATGGCCCCATCCGGGGCCATGAACCATCAGGCGTAGCGGTGTATCTCTATCGTCGTATGGACGATTTCTTCATGCACGCATAACTGTTCCCGCACCCATTCCGGCGTGATGGTTTCGCTGTGTGTCACGATGCCGACGGCGCACGCATAAGCATCTTTCCCGACACGCCAGACATGCAAGTCGGTTATCCGCGTCCGGTCCGGATTATCGGACGACTCGATGACCTGTCTGATCTCGTCCACAACGGCATGATCCATTTCCCTGTCCAGCAACACCGCGCCGGTCTGGACCAGCAGCTTCTTCGCCCAGATCGCCACCAGCAGCGCGCCGACGATGCCCATGACCGGGTCCAGCCACGACCAGCCATACAACAAGCCTCCCACCAGCGCGACGATGGCCAGCACCGAAGTCGCAGCATCGGCGAGCACATGCAGATAGGCGGCTTTCAGATTCAGATCGTGATGGTGATGATGGTGGTGGTGCTCAGGTTCGTCGCCGTGAGAGTGTCCATGATGATGAGCATTGCCGAGGATCATCGCACAGACGATGTTGACCAGCAGGCCGACCACGGCAACGCCTATCGCCGCCTGGTAATGGATAGGTTGCGGCGAAAACAGGCGATCGACCGAGCCGAACACCATCATCGCCGCGATGCCGAGCAGGAACAGCGCGCTGGTATAGCCGCCGAGGATTTCGATCTTCCAGGTGCCGAAAGCAAACCTCGGATCGTTGGCATAACGCCGGGCCGCCGCATAGGAAAACGCACTCAAACCGATGGCTAAGGCATGCGAGCTCATATGCCATCCGTCCGCCAGCAACGCCATCGAGTTAAACCACCAACCGGCCCATATCTCCACCACCATCATCGCGGCGGTGATCCACATCACCGTGCGCGTGCTCCGCTCGGCGGCGGGATTGGCTTTGTTGAATGCATGCAGGTGTGTCCAGCGCGACAGGTCTTGTGTGTCCATGATTGATGATTTTTAGATGATGCTGAATTGAATGAACTGCCGGCGCCGGTTAACGATTCTCCGACCATCCCGCAGATATTGATAGTCTAGGCGACGACCTGCTCGTCGCGCATGCGCAGCGCTTCCTCCATATCCACCGCGACGACCTTGGACACGCCCTTCTCCTGCATCGTCACGCCGACCAGCTGCTTGGCCATCTCCATCGTGATCTTGTTGTGGCTGATGAAGATGAACTGGGTGTGCTGCGCCATGCGCTGAATCAGCGCGCATAAGCGCTCGGTGTTGGTGTCGTCCAGCGGCGCGTCCACCTCGTCGAGCAGGCAGAACGGCGCGGGATTCAACTGGAACAGCGAGAACACCAGCGCGATCGCGGTCAGCGCCTTTTCGCCGCCGGACATCAGGTGGATGGAGCTGTTCTTCTTGCCCGGCGGCTGCGCCATCACCTGCACGCCGCTGTCGAGGATCTCCTCGCCGGTCAGCACCAGCCGCGCCTCGCCGCCGGCGAACAGCACCGGGAACATCTCTGACAGGTGCTGGTTGACCTTGTTGTAGGTGTCCATCAGCAGGTCGCGCGATTCCTTGTCGATGCGGCGGATCGCGTCTTCCAGCGTCGCCATCGCCTCGTTCAGGTCGGCCGCCTGCGCGTCCAGATAGGCCTTGCGCTCGGTCGCCGCCTGCAGCTCTTCGAGTGCTGCGAGGTTGACCGCGCCCAGCGCCTCGATGTCGGCCGCCAAGCGATTCAACTCGTTCTGTAGCGAGACCGGCTTGTTGTTGCCGGCGTCCAGCAGCGGCAGTAAGGCTTGCTCGTCCACACCTTGCAATTGCTCTGCCCATTGCTCGAAATGCAGCCGCGCTTCCTGTTCCTTCAGCGTCAGCTCGTTGAGTTTTTCGCGCAGTGGATCGAGCTTGTGCTCGCACGACAACCGCTCCTGCTCCAGCTTCTGCAACTCGACGGTGGCGTTCTCCAAGATGTTGCGCGCCTCGGCCAGCGCCTGCTCGTACGCCTGACGCCCATCGAGCGCGGCCTGCAGCTGCTGCTGCACGGTCTCGTCCTCGCTGCCTGTCAGGTCCTCGTGCAACTGCCCGAGGTTCAGTTCGAACTGCGCCAGCGACTCGGCGATCTGCTCGGTGTTGTGCTGCAGGTCGGCGATCTTCTCGGTGCAGGTCTTGGCAAAGAACCGCGCCTCCTGCAACGTATGCTGCGCCTGCTGCGCGCGGCTGCGCTGGTCGCGCAGCGTGAGGTCCTGCGTATTCACCTGACGCTGCGCGTCTTCCACCTGCGAGTGGAACTCGAAGATCTGTTCGCGCAGCAGCGCCATCTGCTCGTCCGCCTCGGACTGCTGGCCCTGCTCGCCCATCATCTGCTCGGCCAGTTCCTGCATCTCCTGCTCGATCTGCGCGGCTCGCTCGGCGGTGCGCTCGTGCGCCTGGTTCAGCTTCAATATCTGCATCTGCAGCGTATGCAGGCGCTGCTGCAGCTCGTTGCCGGCGGTGCGCAGCGGCCCGATCTGGCTCTCTATGCTCTGGTATTGCTGCTCGGCCTGCGCGACCTGCTCGCGGGTGTATTCGACGCCGCGGTTCTGCTCTTCGAGTTCCTGTTCGAGCTTTTCGATCTCGCGCTGCCTTGCCAGCACGCCGTGCAACTGGCTGTCCGGCGCATGGAACAGCACGCTGCGCGCGCCGACCAAATGGCCCTGTTTGGTGACGAACCAGCCGCCCTGCGGCAGTTGCCCGCGCAGCGCATAAGCCTCGGCCACATCCGCGACCGCATACACATGGGTCAGCCAGTCGCGCATCGCCGGCAGCACCTGCGCATCCTGGCATTGCACGTAATTCAATAACGGGCGTAGGTCGGGATTCATCCCGACATTGTCATCGAGTCGGGATGAATCCCGACCTACGTCGAACAACGCCAGCTTCGCCGGAGGCGCATCGCTCCACGCGGCGGCATCGGCGAGCTGCGGCATCGCGATCGCGTTCAGCCGCTCGCGCAGCACCGCTTCCAGCGCGTCCTCCCAACCGTCTTCGATGCGTATCGATTGCCACAGGCGTGGCAGGCGGTCGAGCTGGTGCTGCTGCAGCCAGGCGTTCAGCTTCTGGTCGTTGTCGATGCGCTGCTGCAGTTGCTGCAGCGCGGTCAGACGCGCCTCGGTCTGCGCCAGCATGCGTTCCTGCTGCTGCAGCGAACCGCGCTGGTTGCGGCGTTCGTTGTCGGCCTGCGGCAGCTGTTCCTGCAGCTGGGCCAGACGCTCCACCTGTTCGGCGCGCTGCATCTCCAGCGCGGCCTGTTCTTCCTGCGCCGCCCGCAGCGACTCGTCGTCGATGCGCGGCAGGTTGTCCTTCTCCATCAGCAGCCGCATCCGTCGCGACTCGAATTGCTGGAGGTTGCGCTGCACATGGCCGCGCTGGGTGTCGGCCAGTTGCAACTGCTGCTGCATCTGCAACTGCTCGCGCTGCAAGGCGTTGTAGCGTTCCTGTGCGACGCGCGCGGCGTCCTCGGCCTGCGGCAGGTTGGCCGCCTGCGCCTCCGCCTCCATCTCGGCCTCGGCCAGCTTGACCACCGCCGATTCCTGCTGGCGCTGCCAGTGTTCCAGCAGCGTATGCACGCCCTGACGCTGCTGGCGCTGCTGCTCGATCTGGCGCTGGGTGTTCGCGATCTGCTGCGCCACGCGCTGGCGCTGTTCGGCGACATGCTTGATCTGCTGCTCCAGCCGCGCGATCTCCGCGTTCGCGGTGTACAGGTCGCCCTGCTTCACATGCAGCGTGTCCGCCAGCTGGTAATGCCCGCTGCGCGTGGCCTCCAGCCGGCTCTCGATCTCGCGCAGCCGCGCGGTCTCGCCTTCCAGTTCGGTGCGGGTCTTCTCGGTGTTCTGCGCGTAGCGCACGCGCTGCGCTTCGGCCTCCTGCCGCTTCACCAGCCAGAACAGTTGCTGCGTGGTGTTGCGCTGCGCCTCCAGCGCGCGGTACTGCTTCGCGACCTCGGCCTGTTCGCCCAGATGCACCAGTTGCTTGTCCAGTTCCTGCAGGATGTCTGACACGCGCAGCAGGTTGTCGCGCGTATCGCCCAACCGCAGCTCGGTCTCGCGGCGGCGGTCGCGGTATTTGGACACGCCCGCGGCCTCTTCAAGGAAGATGCGCAGCTCCTCCGGCTTGGCCTCGATGATGCGCGAGATCATGCCCTGCTCGATGATCGCGTAGGCGCGCGCGCCGAGGCCCGTGCCGAGGAAGATGTCGGTGATGTCCTTGCGGCGGACATGCTGATTGTTGATGTAATAGCTGGATTCGCCGTCGCGCTGCAGCACGCGCTTGATCGATATCTCGGCGTAGGTGGACCACTGCCCCGCGGCCTTACCCAGCGAGTTGTCGAAGATCAGCTCGACGCTGGCGCGCGACACCGGCTTGCGCTTGCTGGAACCGTTGAAGATCACGTCCTGCATGGTCTCGCCGCGCAGCGCCGAGGCCTTGGACTCGCCCAACACCCAGCGCAGCGCGTCGATCACATTCGACTTGCCGCAGCCGTTGGGCCCGACAACGCCCACGATCTGCCCCGGCAGCGGAATGTGCGTGGGATCGACGAACGACTTGAAGCCGGCTAATTTGATCTGGGACAGGCGCAATTTAACGGGAACAACGTTTTATAATGCGAACCATTCTAACTGAACTGCACAGGCCGTCAAAATGACCACTCAACCGAACAAAGCACTGGAAACCTTCCCGAACCCGAACCCCAAGCGCGACTACCATATCCATATGGAAATCCCGGAGTTCACCTGCCTGTGCCCCAAGACCGGCCAGCCGGATTTCGCGACGCTGATCCTCGACTACATCGCCGACCAGCAATGCGTCGAGCTGAAGAGCCTGAAGCTCTACATGTGGTCGTTCCGCGAGGAAGGCCACTTCCACGAGGACGTCACCAACCGCATCCTCGACGACCTGGTCGCCCCGACCCAGCCGCGATTCATGCGCCTCACCGCCAAGTTCTACGTGCGCGGCGGCATCTTCACCAATGTAATCGCCGAACACCGCAAGGAAGGCTGGCAGCCCGCGCCGTTCGTCGAACTGAGCCAGTTTGGGACGCAGTCGAATACAAGGGGATAACAGGATGGGCACTGCCCGACTGACTCCGACTTGCCCCAGCCTGAATCAATAGACCGAATTGCATAGACATGTCGGTCTATATACCCGGACGTGATGGCGTGATTAAATGCGCCGACTTAGCAGTCAAGAACGATGTCGTTTTTTCCGAGGAGGTTGGTGTGTTTGCAAGTCGCGCACTTTCAAAAATCAATAGTCTGGCATCAGTACCGCCCGACTATCCGTTAGATTTGGTGTCTAGTTAAGCTAGGTCGTATGTTCTCGCCCGAGACATTCAGCAAAGTTCTTGAGTCCGCCGCAAAGTACGCTTGGGCGATTTTCGTCATGGCGGCATTTGTCCTATTCATGCCTGATGACGCTGCCAAGCAACTAGGCATTGACGGAATCAAGTCCGAATACAAAGGCTACTTCTGGCTGACTCTCGTGTTCACCGGCACGCTAACACTGGGCGCGGTCTTTTCCTACCTCGATAAGAAAGTGCTAAATGGGTGGTTAGAAGAGCGGCGTGCGGAAAAGAAACGAAGCGCAAAAAGAGCTGAGCGCCTAAATGCAATCGCGCTCCGACTGAATTCCCTCGACGAGCGAGAACTCCTCTGGGTCAAGTATTGCCTATTCCATAACGTTCAAACACTTTCAGCAAAGATGGATGACGTCACTGCTCAATCTTTGCTAAACAAAGGCATCCTGTCGCAAGGTTCGGGAAGCATGTTGAATCTCCCGTTTCACATCCCCGACGAAGTATGGACTTATCTTCAAGAAAATAATTTTCTATTCCTGAGCGAGGAGGAAGCCAATGACCCTCGCTTCGAAAAGTACCTTGAGAGCTTCCGGAAATCTCTTTATCCCAGCCACTGGATGACCTAACCCCAGTCGAAGGGATCGGCGCGAAAAACCGCACAAAGGGGGTTAAAGGGTCAGCTTCGCAATATTTTTCCGCTACTCCTTCAGCCTGTCAGCGCGGCAACAGCCGCACTGACATCGAACAAGAAGACGTGCGCGCAGCGCACACAACACCAGATTTTCATTCCCCCTGAGAGCCGCCGAGTAGCGCAGGCTGGTCAGGGGTAGTCGGCGAGGACTGTCTGAGCGCGAAGCGCGAGTTCCGCAGCCGCCTGACCAGCCGAGCAACGCAGGGAACCCGCGCAGCGGGCGGCGAACCGGGGTCGCCTTCTTCTTGGTTACTTTTTCTTGGCGAAGCAAGAAGAAGTAACTTGCTGTCGGGCAACCCCCGACGGTTTTGATTTTGTTTTTAAAGACGTGTCAGTGCCTCGTCTCGCTGCCCTCCACCGGAACATCCGCCGCGAACAACTGCCCCCCGATATTGATGGTTGAAACAGAACACCGCGCATCGAGATACAATCCACCGCAACACATTAAGGAGCGCAAATCATGATCGAATCCGTGGTTATCGAACAGGAAATGCAGCAGCAGTTTCACCAACTCGCCCAGGAAACACACCGCAGCGAAGCCGAGATCATCCACGAAGCGCTAGCCGGATACCTCGCCGCAGACCAGCATTATGTCGAGGTGCTGAAACAACGAATAGCCGCGGCCGACCGCGAAGAATTTGCCAGCGAAGAAGAAGTCGAGGCATTCTTTGCCGAGCGCGGCGAATAATGGAACTGCGCTGGCTCGCGGCGGCGATTGCCGATTTGCGCGCAATCAGGACTTACATTGCCGAAGAGAATCCCGAGGCCGCGCAGCGGGTGATTGCCCGGATACGAAGCGAGACCGGCCTGCTGAAAAGCCAGTCCTCTATCGGCAGGGCCGGACGGATAGCCGGCACGCGCGAACTGGTTATCCACCAATATCCTTACATCGTGGCTTACCGCGAACTGCCTGACGAAGTGCATATCCTTGCAGTAGTCCACACCTCGCGCCGCTGGCCGGAGCAGTTGCCGAAACATAACTAGCCAAGGAATTTAAAGGGGTCAAAGCAGCTTCGCAATATTTTTCCGCCGCCCCCTCAGCCTGTCAGCGCGGCAACAGCCGCACTAACCTCAAAAGACAAGCCGTGCGCGCAGCGCACACAAAACCGGTTTTTCATTCCCCCTGAGAGCCGCCGAGTAGCGCAGGACGGGCGGGGGTAGTCCGACGAATATGTTTGAGCACGTGGCCGCGCAGCGGATCGTGCGAGTTTATGAGGAGGCCCGACCGTTCGAGCAACGCAGGGAACCGCGCAGCGGCGGCGAACCGGGGCGTGCTTTCTTTGATTACTTTCTTTACACGAGTAAAGAAAGTGATCGGCATGCGGGGCCGCTCCCCGCGGTTTTGTTTTTTGTCAGTGCCGCGTTTCGCTGGTGACTACAGGAGCATCCGTCGCAAACAACTGCGCCGCATCCACCCTGTCGAATTCGTAGCGGTGGTTGCAGAACTCGCAATGCACTTCGATGACGGGCCGCTCGGACAGGGCCGCCTCGACTTCTTCCGCACCCAGCATACGCAGCATCTGCGCGACGTTGTCGCGGGAACAGGAACATTGGAAGGCGACCGGCTGCGCGTCGAACAGGCGCACATCCTCTTCGTGGTAGAGCCGGTGCAGCAATTCCTGCGTGGACAGCTGCATCAGCTCGCCGTCTTGCAGGGTCGCGGCCAGGTGGGTCGCGCGCGACCAGGCATCGGCATCGTCCTCAGCCTGCTCCGGCAGCTTCTGCAGCAGCATGCCGGAGGCCGCATGCTCGTCCGCCGCCAGCCACAGCCGCGTTTCCAGTTGTTCGGAACGGGTCATGTAGTTCTGCAGGATTTCCGCGACGGTCTCGCCTTCCAGCGCGACGATGCCCTGATATATCTGCCCGCCGTTCTTGGGATCGAGGGTGATGACGAAGCGTCCGTCGCCGACGAGTTCGGGCAGGCTGCCGTGCAATGGGCCGTCCCACTTCGCCGTCGCGCGCAGCTTCAGGTCTCCCGTGCATTCCACCACCAGCAACCGGATCGCCCCTTGCCCCTGGATCTGCAGCACGAGCGAACCGTCCAGCTTGAGCGTGGCCGCGAGCAGCACGGCGGCGGCGCACAGTTCGCCCATCATCCTGCGCAACAGCGGCGGATAGTCGTGGCGCTCCTGCACGCTGCGCCAGGCTGCGTCCAGATGCACCCGTTCGCCGCGGATCGGCGCATGTTCGAACAGGAAGCGGTGCAGGGAATCGGGAGAGGTTTTCATGGCGCGCGATGATATCACGCTCGGCCCGACGCCCGATGCGCGCGGCGCCGTGTGCACCGTAACAAATCCGTAACCTCGCGTTAACCCAACTGAAATAATCGCTCGCTATCCTGCGGCGCAATTCCATACCAAGGACTGCCGCGATGAAAACACTCCAGCACATAATCGAACAGCGCGATCTCTCCGCCCTCTTCCAACCGATCATGGATCTGTCCAGCGGTGCGTTCTTGGGCTTCGAGGGGCTGATACGCGGGCCGGCGAACAGTTCGCTGCATTCGCCGATCAATCTGTTCGCCGCAGCCAAACAACAAGGTCTTTCGCTGGAAGTAGAGATGCTGTGCCGCCAGGTGGTGCTGGAATCGTTCGCCGCGCAGAAGCTGCCGGGCAAGCTGTTCCTGAACGTCAGCCCGGAAGCGTTGACCCATCCCAGTTTCAAGAACGGGCAGACGTTGGGCTATCTGGAGAAGCTGGGCATCGATCCCAAACAGGTCATTATCGAGATCACCGAGAACCAGCCGACGTTCGATCTGGACGGCATGCGCAACGCGCTGCTGCACTATAAAGAAATGGGATTCCAGACGGCCATCGACGATCTCGGCGAGGGTTTTTCCAGCCTGCGCTTGTGGTCCGAGTTGCGTCCGGAGTTCGTCAAGGTGGACATGCATTTTGTGCAGGGCATCAATGCCGATCCGCTGAAGCAGCAGTTCCTGCGCTCTATCCAGCAGATCGCGCAAAGCGCCGGCACGCTGGTCATCGCGGAGGGCATCGAAACCGAGGCGGAGTTGAGGACGATATGCGATCTCGGCATCGCATTCGGTCAGGGCTACTTCATCGCCCGCCCCAACCCCACGCCGGCGCTGGTTTCCACGGTCGAAGTCAGCGCGGCGCTCAGCCTCGCCAGCCAGCCGCGCCATGCCGGCAACCAGATCGTCACCTCGCGCCACATCAGCACCGAGAAACTGTTGCGCTATGTCGAACCCGTCCATCCCGATACGCCGCACGAAAAAATCTTCGCGCGTTTTTCGGAGGATGCCAGCCTGCGCGCCATCCCGGTGGTCAAGAACGGCCTGCCGGTGGGGCTGATCGAGCGGCAGAAATACATCGCCTGCTTCGTCCAACCCTTCCGCCATGAGCTGCTCAGCAAGAAACCCTGTGCCACCTGCATGGGCGGCGCGCATTGCAAGGATATGTCCGACTCCTGCATCAATGCCGCTCCGCTGCTGGTCGAGAAATCCACCCCCATCCACGAGCTCTCCGAATTCCTGACCGCGTCCGAGAACGATCATTTCTCCAGCGGCTTCGTCATCACCGAACAGGGGCGCTACATCGGCCTAGGCAATGCGCTGGACCTGCTGCGCGAAATTACCAAGATGCAGATCGAAAACGCACGCTACGCGAACCCGCTGACGCTGCTGCCCGGCAACGTGCCGATCAACGAGCACATCGAACACCTGCTGCACAGCGGCGAGCCGTTCACGGTGTGTTATTGCGATATCGATCACTTCAAGCCGTTCAACGACGTGTATGGCTACCGCAAGGGCGACGAGGCGATCCAGTTCACCGGACGCTTGCTGAACTGGGCATGCGACCCCCGTTTGGATCTGCTGGGGCATATCGGTGGCGACGACTTCATCATGATCATGCGCAGCGCGGACTGGGAGAAGCGCTGCAACCAGGCGCTGACCTCGTTCGCGCACACCTCCTCGGTGCTGTTCGAGGATGCGCATCGAGCGATCGGCGGCTACCTGAGCGAAGATCGCCAGGGACGCATCGTCCGGCATCCGCTGCCGACGCTTTCGATCGGCGTGGTCTGCGTCGCGCCCGGTGCGTTCCGCTCGCACCATGAGATATCCGAGGCCGCAACTATAGCCAAGAAAATGGCGAAGAAGACGCCGGGCAACAGCCTGTTCGTCGAACGGCGCGAAACGGCCAAGGCCGGTTATGAGCCATTGCTCAGCGCCGCATAACCATTCCACCCTGCGAGAAAAATCAATGTCACTACAAGCACAGCTCCGCCTGATTGCCGCGATTACAGCCATGAGTTTGCTGGGAGTCATCCTGTTCAGCGTTGTCCAACTGGGCACGTTGCGCAGCGAGTTCTCGCAATATCAGGCAAGACAGACTTTCGCCGGCAATCTGGCACAGATCAAGAGCCTCGCGCTGACGGCCTCCCGCTCCGACCCCATCCTGGCGGAGACCGAGACCGCTCTCGCCACCGCGAACGACAACATCCATTCCCTGCTTGAGGGCGCGACCGCGGCAGTTCCCGCGGAGATAGACGGCGAGCAACTGAAACAGATCGCCTCGACCTGGGACGATTACGCCAAGGGTTTCGACGGCGCGATCAAGATCGCCAGCACCAGCCCGGAAGATGCGCTGCAGATACCGGACGCGCTCTACCAGATGCATCTCGAACCGATGATCGCGAACATCGACCAGCTGGTGGCGCTCAACCGCGACGGCGAAACGCAGGCCAGGGAAAACATCAGCGGCGCGGTCGGCAACATCCTGTGGATCATCGTATTGCCGCTGATCGCCGCCGCAGTGATCGTGATCGCGTTCCAGGCCGTCTTCAACAGCCGGCTGAAGAAGCGCATCGACGGCATCGTGGACATCATTTCGCACCTGAGTGCGGGCGACCTGAGCCATCGCCTGCCCGAAGGAACGGCGGACGAGATCGGCATAATGGTCAGAACGATCAATGGCTTCATCACCCGGATCGGGTCCGTACTGCACGATGTCAACGTATCGGCCGACCAGTCCAAACTTACGGCCCATAAAGTCAATGCGATGACGCAAAGCGTCAGCAGCAATGCACAGACGCAGTCGGAGAAGATTTTCAACGTGATGTCCGCGATCGAGAAGATGGGCCATACCATCACCGAGATCGCCGGCAACGCAACCCATGCGGCGGACACTGCCAAGATCACCGGCGAAAAAATCAACGAAGTCGGCATCGTCGGCCAGCAGACTTCGTCGCTGCTGCAGCACCTGGATGCCACCGTGGAATCCTCGGCGCAGACGATGAAGCAATTCGATGCCACGCTGCAGCGCATCGGCAGCATCAGCAACATCATCAAAGGCATCGCCGAACAGACCAACCTGCTGGCGCTGAATGCGGCCATCGAGGCGGCCCGCGCGGGAGACCACGGCCGCGGCTTTGCCGTCGTGGCCGACGAGGTGCGCTTACTGTCCGAGCGCACCACCGCTTCCGCCAAGGACATTTCCGGCCTGCTGAACGAAGTCCAGCAATCGTCGCGGGATGCAATCTCGTCCATGGACGACACGCGCGACAGCGTCCGCACCGGCGTGGAACATGGCGAAAAAATAGGCGCGATATTGGCCGAGGCCGAGGCTTCGATACAAAACGTGGCAGGCATGATGCAACAGATCGCCCTCGCCACCGAGACGCAGTCCAGAGAAGGCCGCCTGATCTCCGGGCATATCGCGGACGTGACTCACATCACCACGTCGACGACCCATGAGATCGAGACGACCCGGCACGAGATGGCCGGCCTGGCCAAAGCCTCCGAGATTCTGCAGCAGATGGTTTCGCAATTCCGTCTATCCGGCGCGAAGCACATGGTATGAACCATCGAATGCGCAGCGGTTTGCATGCAATGTTCAGGGGCGTCCGCCTAGCCCTCCACCTTGCATACGGAATGCTGCTGGCAATCCCTTACCCCCATTTTCCGCAAAAGAGACAGCGCCGCATCCTGAAAATCTGGAGCAGGCAATTGCTGGCCATACTCGATGTCGGCGTCCGGATCGAGGGAACGCAACCGGCGCGAGGAGAAAGCGCCTGCCTGATCGTCGCCAACCACGTCTCCTGGCTGGACATTTTCGTGCTGAATGCGGTCCAGCCTTCGCGCTTCATTGCCAAGTCGGAAGTGCGCACCTGGCCGCTGATCGGCTGGCTATGCCAACGCGGCGGCACCATTTTTATCGAGCGAGCCCTGCGCCGGGATGCCGCCGCGGTCAACCGGCGCGTCGCCGAGTTGCTCGAACAGGGCATCTGCATCGCGCTGTTTCCGGAAGGGACCTCCACGGACGGCCGCCAAGTCGGGCATTTCCACTCGGCGCTGATCCAGCCGGCGATCGATGCCCACGTTCGCCTATGCCCGATCGCCTTGCGCTATCGGGACGAGGACGGCGAATACAGCGACGCCCCCGCCTATATCGGCGACATGACGCTGTCCGACTCACTGTGGCGCATTCTGCGCAGCCCCCGTTTCGATGCTTTGCTGGCGTTCCCTCCCGCGCTGGCGACTGCCGGAGAAAACCGCCGAGTATTGGCGTGCGCCGCTCAGGAAGCCATCGCGCAGGAACTCGAGAATAAGTCCGCCGCATCGCCGCAAGAAACGGCGGACGATGCGCGGATGCTGCCGGGCACGGTAGCCGTTCCGTAATCGCGCCTTGCGCCCCGGCACGGCCGGATATTTCACACTTTCTTCATATTCCCGTCATCGCGCTGCAACAGAGCCTCCATAAGCTGCTCGCATCTACAATCCAATCCGGAGGATGCAATGCTGGAACTCAACCGACAGCCCCAATCCGCAGTTAAACACCGACTGATTACCAGCCTCGCGCGCAACGACGCCGAGGTGCAGGAAGCTCAACGGCTGCGCTACAAGATATTCGCCGAAGAGATGGGCGCCAGCCTGCCCAGCGCGCACGAAGGAATAGACCGCGACATTTACGACAAATACTGCGAGCACCTGCTGGTACGCGAGGACGACGACAACCGGGTCGTCGGCACTTACCGGATACTCTCCCCCGACCAAGCGCAAAAAATCGGCGGCTATTACGCGCAGACCGAATTCGACCTGACCCGGCTACTGCATCTGCGCGAAAGCATGGTCGAAATCGGACGCGCCTGCGTGCATCGCGACTATCGCGACGGCGCGACCATCACTCAACTGTGGGGCGGTATCGCGCAATACATGCAGCACAACCGCCACGACTACCTGATCGGCTGCGCCAGCATCAGCATCGCCGACGGCGGCCATGTCGCCGCCAGCCTCTACCGCAAACTGCACCGCATCTACGGCGCACCGATCGAATACAGCGTCTTCCCTCGCAATCCGTTGCCGCTGGATGCACTGAATCCCTACCTGGACGCACCTATTCCGCCGCTGCTCAAAGGCTACCTGCGTCTCGGCGCCTGGATATGCGGCGAGCCTGCGTGGGACCCGGAGTTCAATACCGCAGACCTGCTGGTGCTGTTGCCGATGTCTCGCATGAGCAAGCGCTATGCAAACCACTTCCTCAAATAATCGCCGCCATATACCCAGCTGTTTAAGCCTATATAAAGGAGAATCCGATGGAGTTGCTTTCTGTTCTACCGTTCCTGCCCGCCATAGCGATCGTCCTGATGATCGGCTCCATCATCTTCAGGCACCCCGGAGAAAAACTGCAAAGCGCATTCGCCGAAGGCACGATCTGGGGAGTCACGTCCATCTTCGCGTTCAGCGCCGAGATTCTGTTGCTGGCCCATATCTGAGCGCTTGTCCAGCCCACTGGCGCACCGATGACGCTTTGATTTACGGCATAGCTCCTGTCATAAATCTGTCATTTTTCCTTAACCGTATTTTCACATTCACCGCATAGGATGCGCGGGTCGCATTTAGGCGGCTTTTAAACAACTGGAGGATTTAACGATGCAACTGCAAAAGAAACTGATCGTCGTCGCGCTGGCAGCAGCCGCCTTCTCGACTTCCGCACTGGCCGACACCGGCAATGTGAGCATTTACGGCAAGGCCGACCTGTCGTTCGACGTCATCAGCACCGGTTCTTCCGCTGCAGGCGTGGCTGGCGCCACCAAGAATAACGTGTCCAGCAACGTGTCCAAGCTGGGCTTCAAGGGCTCCGAAGGCCTGGGCGAAGGCCTGACCGCGGTCTGGCAGATCGAGCAGCAGATCAACATGGACGACACCGGCGGCAACTTCGGCACCCGCAACACCTTCCTCGGCCTGAAGAGCGACAGCATGGGCACCGTGCTGATGGGCCGTCACGACACCCCGTACAAGCTGGCCACCCGCTCGCTGGACGTGTTCTCGGACAGCATCGCCGATAACCGCGCGCTGATGGGCGGCGTAACCAGCCCCACCACCGTCGATTCCGCCTTTGCCGCTTTCGACGGCCGCCAGCCTAACGTGCTCGCCTACATCACCCCGAGCCTGAACGGCTTCACCGGCGCGATCGCCTACGTGAACCTAGCCGAAGCCAACACTACCTCCGCACAAGCCAAGTCCAACGCGCTGAGCCTGTTCGGCACATACAAGGCCGACGCGCTCTACGCCGCACTGGGCTACGAAGAGCACAAGCTCAGCAGTATTCTGGGCACCAAGGAATCAGCATGGAAGCTGGGCGTAGGCTATGACATCGACGCGCTGGGTCTGGGCTTCGTGTACGAGAAGACCGACGACAACGCAGGCGCGCTGGGTGCCAATGCACGCGGCCATAACGCTTACTACCTGTCGGCCAAGTACAAGATGGACAAGGACGCGATCAAGGTCGCCTACGGCAAGGCCGGCCAACTGGGCGCGACCGTCAATACCGGCGCGAACCAGTTCAGCCTGGGCTACGACCACGGTCTGAGCAAGCGCACCAAGCTGTATGCGATCTACTCCCGCATCAGCAACAAGAGCGGCAGCGATTACGGCTTCAGCCAGAGCACGGCTTCCGCCGGCTCCGTCAACGGCGTGGGCGCTTCGCCTTCCGTGTTCTCGTTCGGCATGCAGCACAACTTCTAATCTGGCCCAGCCAGTTTGAAGCGACGAACGGGCATCCTCGGATGCCCGTTTTTTTATTTCACCCTGTACGAATAATCGTCATCGACAATGGAGCAGAAATGGAAAGCCCATACAAAGGCAAGACCGGTTTAAGACGCTTGTGGAATGCGTTCGGCTATTCGCTGGACGGATTTCGCGCCGCCTACAAACACGAAGATGCGTTTCGTCAGGAAGTATTGCTGGCCGCCGTGCTGATACCGCTGGCGTTCTGGATGCCGGTCGGTCCGCTAGCCAAGACGCTGATGATCGCCAGCGTGCTGCTAGTGATCATCGTCGAATTGCTCAATTCCGCGATCGAGGCCACGGTGGACCGCATCTCGCTGGACAACCACGACCTCGCCAAGCGTGCAAAGGACATCGGCAGCGCCGCCGTACTGGTCAGTCTGGCCAATACCGTGGTGGTATGGGGATTGATGCTCTGGTAATACCGCTCCGGCCAGGCCGGAGTAACAATCCCCGGCATGGCCGGGGCCTCACCGAATCATCCCAGAAGCAGATCGATCTCCTGCTCGGCGGCTCGCCAATGTTCGGAGGCGTCGCCTTGAAAACCATGGCGCTCGGAGATGAAGTAAGCGGCGGTCTCTATCATGCGGTAACGATGCTCCGGGGAGTAGCCGACCGATGGCGGATTGGCTTTATTCGCAGCTTTTCTTCCAGTTCCATCAGCCTTTTTTGCAACTCTCGTCGCCACAGCCTTGTTCTCGGCTACCGTGCTGGCGATAGTTTTTTTCGCTGTTATCTGCTTCGTTTTCTTCGGCTCTGTCGCGGCCTTGGCCGTTTTTTTCAACGCAATCTTTTTTGCGGTATCGGCAGCAACGTTCGCTTTGGCAACTTTGATCGCCGTAGTTTTGCCGGCTGAAACTTTTCCGGTTGCCGTTTTCTTCGATGTCGCTTTCTGCTCTGCCATGTTATCCCCCTTGGTTACAAAAATAATTACCTACAAAATCCATGCAGCATGCACATCGGACTGAAACACCCTCATTGCTCATGCTCCGGAATATGCGAAACGGACAGACGCCGCATCGTCGGGCGGCGCTTGACCTGGTGGCCGCTCATGCGTTCGAGCACGCCGCTCAGGAAGCGTAGCGTTTCGACGATGTGCGGCCCCTTGTTGAGCATGACGCATTCGGCGCGGATCGCCAGTGCGGCGTCCGATACCTCGGCGCGTGTAGGGATGCCGTTCTTGGCCATGCTCTCCAGCACCTGGGTCGCCCAGATCACCGGGATATGCGCGGCCTCGCACAGCCAGAGTATTTCTTCCTGCACCTCGGCCAGACGCTCGAAACCGATTTCCACCGCGAGATCGCCGCGCGCCACCATGATCCCGACCGGCGGCCGGCAAAGGCTGGTCAGCAATATCATCGGCAGGTTCTCGAAGGCTTGGCGCGTCTCGATCTTGAGCACCGTCCCCAGATGGCCCGCGCCGACCTCTTGCAGTTGGCGATGCAATGCCAGCACATCTTCAGATGTCCGCACGAACGACAATCCGATCACGTCGATATGGGATGCCAGCACACGCAGATTCTCGGCATCGGCTTCGGTCAGCGCCGGCGTGTTCAAATCCGTCTCCGGCAAATTGATGCCCTTCTCCGCGCGCAGTTTGCTGCCCTGCAGAGCCGCATGCGTAATCTGCACCGCGATGGTCTTGCCATCGTTAGCCAGCACCTTGCCGCCGATCTTGCCGTCGTCCAGCCATACCGGCTGATCGGGTCGAGCCGCATCGAACACCGCGTCCAGCGTGCAGGGAATATGAGCCGCTCTGAGCAACTTGCCGTGATCGTCGTAGTGCGCTTGACAGCCTGCTGCCTGATCGCGCGTGAGCATCAGTTCATCGCCGACCTTGAGCACGATGGGCTGAAAAACTTCCGGCAATTTGGCGACCTTGCCCTGAACCAGCAGATTATTTTTACGGTAGAGCTTGCAACCGGCGCCCTCGGCGATAAACGCGTGCTGCTGGCAATGCGCCAGCCAAGACGAACCGGACTTTTCCATGGCGAGCAGACTGCGCTTGGAACCCCGCGTGTCGTCGACCTCGATGATGTCGCCGGAACGCACCGCCCTCAGCAGAACTTCGTCCATCGGCAACGCGCCATCGACCGGAAATGCAGGTTCTTCCTGATGGCGCGCCGGGGTGAGCCATATTCTGGACGGAGCCGTGACGCACCCGCGGACATCGCGTTTCACCTTGAATTCGGCCAGCCGGCCGGCCGCACTGATAGCGCCGGTGCGCAGCTTCGGCCCGGCCAGGTCGGCGTACACCTTGCAGGTGCGCCCCAGTTCCCGCTCCGCATCGCGCAGGTGGCGGATCATAGCCAGCCATGCATCCGGCCCGTCGTGGGCGCAATTGATGCGCATGATGTCCATGCCGGCCGCCAGCAAGTCGTGCACCAGTTTCGCATCCACGGCCGCTTCGGAAGGCATCGTCACCATGATGCGGGTGGCATGTTTATCCGAAGGCATGCCCAGCAGCGCGACGGCATGTTCGTTGAGGCACACCTCGCCGCTCCTGATATCGATGGCTGGCGCCGAACCATGGTTGCTTCTGGGCAGGCCGGCCAACGCTCGCAATGCATCACGCACCGCATCTATGCTGCTCAACGCATGCGCCTCGGCACGCCCGAGCCGGCTGAGTCCGAGCAGCGCCAAATCCTGCTGCAGCTCGCGTATGTCGCTCTGACGCAACGCGAGGTAGTGCATCAGGTTGTTGGCGCTGGCCTGATACAAGGGAGCTATGCAAGTCACCTTCGCGCGATAGTCGTGTTCCATCGCAACGGCGGCATCCCGCAATTTTTCCAACTCGGGGATCAGGTTTTCAGTGATATGGCGTTTCGGCAAGCGCATGATCTTCGGTACTTTCTGTTCCATCGAAGGCGCCAGACTAGCCGACGAATACTACAGTTGCATGTCAGCCACATCGCCGATCTGCCTCCGTTTGTAGACTAATACCAGATTGTCCGTTAGAAAAACCACGTCATTCCGGCGAAGGCCGGAATCCAGAATGATTAAAAATTTCCCACGCAAGTGGGACAAAATCATGACTTTGTCCGCTTCGCGGCGTATTTTTCATCGCTGGATACCGGCCTTCGCCGGTATGACGGCCTAATGGACATCCGGGTTAATAAATTATTCAAAAAAACATCATCAATCCGTCACGCAGGCGCGACAGGATGTCGCGTCATGAATACACCAAACCACACTGCCCAAGCGCCATTGCACATCGCACTGGTAACCGAAACCTACCTGCCCGAGGTGAACGGCGTCGCCATCACCATCGGCCGCATGGTGGAGGGGCTGATCAAGCGCCGGCACAGGATCCACCTGATCCGTCCGCGCCAGCACAAGCAGGATGCACCGCAGCGCACAGGGCTGTTCGAGGAGACGCTGGTCGCGGGAATGCAACTCCCCGGTTATCCCGAGCTGAAGGCCGGACTGCCGGCCAGGAACAAGCTGTTGCGCCTGTGGCGGCAACAGCGTCCGGATATCGTGCATATCGCCACCGAAGGCCCGCTGGGATGGTCGGCCTGCTCCGCCGCACGCAAGCTGGGCATTCCCGTCAGCACCGACTTCCACACCAACTTTCACAACTACAGCCAGCACTACGGCGTGGGCTGGTTGAACAAGCCCATCGCTTCCTACCTGCGCCATTTCCACAACCGCACCGACTGCACGCTGGTGCCGACCGCGGCCTTGCGACAGGAACTGCTGCTTACCGGATACAAGGACGTGATGGTGGTTTCGCGCGGCGTCGACACGGAACTGTTCCATCCGGCCAAACGCAGCGCGGAGTTGCGCAATGCTTGGGGAGTCGCGGACGATACGCCGGTGGCAGTCCTCGTCAGCCGCCTCGCGGCGGAGAAAAACCTGCCGGTGGCGATCCAGGCATTCGAGCGAATGCGCGCAATCCGGCCCGATGCCAGGCTGGTGATGGTCGGCGACGGCCCGGTGCGCGCCGCGCTGGAGAAACAGCATCCGCATGTGATCTTCGCCGGCATGCGCACCGGCGAAGACCTTGCCGCGCATTACGCCTCGGGCGACATCTTCCTCTATCCCAGTCTGACCGAGACCTACGGTAACGTCACCGTGGAAGCGATGGCCAGCGGACTCGCGACCGTCGCCTACGACTACGCCGCCGCACGCCAGCATATCCGCCACGAAGTGAACGGCCTGCTCGCGCCGTTCGACGACACCGCCGCATTCATCGCCCAAGCAGGCGGTCTGGTCGCCGACATGGAACGCATCCATCGCATCCGCAACGGCGCGCGCCAGACCGTGGAGTCGCTGACTTGGGATCACATCATGGGTCAGATGGAAACGGTGCTGACCGATCTCGTGCGCGAACAGGGAGGGAAAAATGTCCAGACTGAGCCTTCAGCTGCAACAGATTAACCGGTGGGATGTGGAACTCTGCCAGTTCTGCAACCGGCAGAGCCGTTACCTGTCGGTGCGCAACCTGTTTCGCATCGCCAGCCGCCTCGGCGACGGCGTGTTCTGGTATCTGCTGATGGCGGCATTGCTGTTGCGCTACCAAAGCGAGGCGCTGCCCGCCGTGCTGCACATGCTCGCCGTCGGGCTGGTTTGCACCGCGATCTACAAACTGATCAAAGGCAAGACCCTGCGCCCGCGCCCGTTCAACGTCTACCCCGACATCGTCTGTGTCGGCAAGACGCTAGACCAGTTCAGCTTCCCTTCCGGCCACACGCTGCACGCCGTCGCGTTCAGCATCGTCGCCGTCGCCTACTTCCCCGCCCTGCTCTGGCTGGTATGGCCGTTCACCGCGTTGGTCGCGATGTCGCGCCCCATCCTGGGTTTGCACTACCCCAGCGATGTGCTGGCGGGAGCGCTGCTCGGCGGCCTCGTCGCCTTCGCTTCGCTGCACCTGTGACCTCGATTGCGCCGGGATAGCTTCATAACCAAAGGACATCAACACCCATCAGGACTTCAAGCAAGGCCTATATGGAACGCACTGTTTGCGCAACAATGGTGGCCAGCATCATGCGCCGCATTTCCTTCGATGAAATATGCCACAGGCTGCGTGCGCAATTCATCAGATGCCGGTCAACGCTCTTCGATGTATGCGGCACGTCCCAGCAAGGATCGAATTCTAGAGGGGGGATTGCGGGGCTATTCAGCGCAATGAGGCCTTCGATCTGTATCGCGCCGTGGCTGGACTGCATCGTCGGAAGCCAATTGACGAAGACAAACTGTCCACGTTCGAGAGTGGAATCGAATTCGGCGCAGTTGAACGACACCATCATGCAAGCCTGATCATGACAGAGGGTGGCCCGATAGTTAAAGCCACCCTTGTCATCCGGCAAGCACTGGATATTTTCAAGACAGAATACCGATGGAATCAGGTTTTCGATTCCTTTGGCATTGCTCACATCCTTATTCCACATGTTCAGGAACTCTTGTCGCGTCATTTTCATAATGCATCGGAGATGCTAATAACTTGCGGATAAGTCCTGTCGCAATCCTGCATATTTCCCGTATGCCGGAACGCACGAAGACTCGACGGAATCATCGGGTTGCAAGACCGCGGCGCACCTGATATTGACACCGAGATGAGTGAGTTCAAGCTTCTGGAGCACCCGCGTGGAAATATTAAGCAGCGATATGGATTTGTTGGCGGCAGTGGCACGCTCTTTCAACAAAATCAGCATATCCAGCGCGAAAGTATCCAGATGATCCACCGCGCTCAACTCGACCTCTATTTCGCGAACTGCGGCATTATCAAGCAACGTTGTGCAGGATTTGATAAACCCGTGGTACATCGTAAAGTCGAACTTCTTGGGCATCGCTATGCGTGCCGCCCCAACCGGAATGTTTACATTTATGCCCATGATCTTAGCCCCTCGTCTAATCGTTTCAGGACATCCAGACTAAATGACCGACATGACAATAATGTTAATTCCAAATAATCCATTAGTCCCGGAACGGCCCTAATGGATTATCTGGGTTAATTAAAGAAAAGTTTTTCCGGGGGCGGCGTGGGCATGCAACCGGAGAAATGCGCCTTCAACCTATCGCTCGTCCTTCCCGATTTTCAGGCTACCGCATAGTCCATGCTCTGTGTATACACACGTGGGGCCAGTTGCCCGAAGTCGGATGCGTGCGTGCGTTCTCCGAGCAATCGAGTGAGCGCCTCAGCCGGAATCGGCCGGCTGAAGAAAAATCCTTGCACGTAGTCGCAGTCGAATTCGCGCAACCGGGCTAACTGGCCGGCAGTCTCCACGCCCTCGGCAATCACCTTCAGGTGCAATGCATGCGCCATCGCCACAATCGCCCGCACGATTTCGTCGTTTTCCATGTTCACATCCGGCCCGCTGACAAACGATTTGTCTATTTTCAGAATATCGATCGGAAAGCTCTTCAGATAACTCAACGACGAATAACCGGTGCCGAAATCGTCTACCGACAGGCTTATCCCCAGCGCCTTCAGATCGCATAGCATCCGGACCATATTGCCGCTCTTGTCCATCAACATGCTCTCGGTCAGCTCCAGTTCCAGATAGTCCGGTTGCATGCCGCTCTCTTCGAGCGCCCGCATGACCGTCTGCTTCAGATCGCCATGCTGAAACTGCACCGCCGACAGATTGACCGCAACGCGCAACGGCGGCAATCCGGCATCGCGCCATGCGACATGCTGCCGGCAGGCTGTATGCAATACCCACGCCCCTATCGTCTCGATCAGTCCGATGTGTTCCGCAAGCGGGATGAATTGGTCGGGCGGAATCATGCCCCTGCCAGGATGCTTCCAGCGCAGCAGGGCTTCCACTCCGACAATGGCGTTATCCGACAGGCTGATCTGCGGCTGGTAATACACCTGCAATTCGCCTCTATCCAGCGCATGCCGCAAATCGTTTTCCAACGCCAACTTTTGCATGGCGCGCGAATTCATGTCCGGGCTGAAAAACAGGAAACTCCCGCAGCCGTTGTCCTTGGCCTGATGCAATGCCGAATCCGCATTGCGCTGCATGCTGTCGACACAATCCCCGTCGTCCGGATAAACGGCGATGCCGATCCCTGCGGAAAGGAACACTTCATGCTCGCCGACACAAAACGGCAATGCCAGCGCCGCGAATATTTTCCGGCAAAGCACGACGACATCCTGGCTGGCGCGGATGTTGTGCGCAAGAATCAGAAACTCGTCGCCGCTGAAACGCGCCACCGTATCGGCATCGAAGCATATCTCCTGCAACCGGCTGCCTACCTCCTTGAGCAACCGGTCTCCCATTGCGTGGCCAAGCGATTGATTGATGTCGTTGAAACGGTCCAGTCCAAGATGAAGCAGCGCGAAGCGCTCGATTCCGTTGCGCTCCGCCAGCATGAAGACCTGCTGGAGGCGGTCGCGAAACAGGCTACGGTTGGGCAATCCGGTCAAAATATCGTGCTGCGCGATGAAGGCGGCATGCACTTCCACGCTGCGCAGCACGGTAATATCCAGCGCCGTGCAGGCCACGTCCGTGGGAGTTCCCTGCACATCGAGAATAGGCTCTATGGTTATGTCGTAACAATACGGGCGGCCCGCACGCTGGATCGTAATTTCGCCGCGCTGGATGGTGTGATCCTGCATCGCGGCCTGTTTCAGGCCTACAAGATCGGCGGCGGCCTCGTCGCCGAACAGTTCGGCATCCGTCTTGCCCAGCATCTCCTCCGACGCAAGGCCGCAAAACGTGTTCAACACCCAAGTGTAGCGCAAGCCGCCGTCCTGGCTGAATATCGACAGCGGCGTATGAGTCATCACCCGGCGCAGATGTTCCGTGCTGTTCCACAGCGCCTGTTGCACTCGCTTGGTTTCGGTGAAATCGGCAATCAGCAACATCGCCCCGCTGATCACTCCGCTCGCCTCGCGCAACGGGGTCGCCGAGACATGCAGGCATATATCGAGTTCCTCCATTTTTTCGACCAACTCGTACTCGGTGTATTGCACCCCGCTCAGCACGCGCTCGATCAAATCGTGCAAACGCGACCCGTCGATCGATAGATGCTGCACGAAATCGCGCCCGCGCAACGCCTTTTCGCCCTGTCCGAATATTTTTTCCGCAGCCTTGCTCCATAGCGTGACACGCCCGCTGTTATCGAGCGCGACGATTCCCAGCGGAGAGGCATTGATCAAGGCATGCAAGCGTTCCGAGGTTTTTTTCAGGTTTTCCCTGACTTGGCTATGGTCGGAGCGCTGCCTGAAAACGACCAGCTGCATCGTTTCCTTTTTCCAGCGTATCGGGATGGCCTGCATATCGACCGAGACTAGCCTGTCGCCGCCTGCGGCGATTTCGATTTCGGACACTTCGGCGGAGGATGGATTGAATGCGAACTGCTCCCCCTCCATATCCTTTGCTCTCTTGCGATGGAACAACCTGCTTGCCGCCTTGTTGGCATAGCGGATGGTGCCCGCCTGATCGACCACGAGCATGCCGTCGAGATTCTGCTCCATCAATTCCGCATATAAATCCCGCAGTTCGCGGTCTTTTTCCTTGCGATGCAATACGGACAGCAAATCGTCGAAGAGCTTCTTCTGCTTACCCATGGCCGCCACCTTCCTGCATCTCGATCACCACCAATGAAATGTCGTCATGCGGCTCGATGCCGTCGAGGAATTCCAGCACATCGCTCCTGATGCCGTTCAACAGGGCGCCGCTGCCGCTGCTCTGGCCGACCGCGTCGATCAAGCGCGCTTCGCCGTACATTTCCGCCTGCGCGTTGTGCGCCTCGATGAGCCCGTCGCTGCAAACCACGATGGAACCGATCCCTGACAGGTCATGAACAGTAGTCTGTGCAAAAAGCTCTTCTGGCGGAAGAATCCCGAGCGGCAGACTGCCGGAAACCGCCCTGTTTTTCAACCCGCCCTCCCGGTCGAACAGCAGCACCGCCGGCACCCCGCCATTCCAGATTTCAACTGCGGAGTGATCCTTGTTGATGCTGAGCAGCGTCGCCGCGCAAAACATTCCGGTCGGCAACAATTCGTACAGCTTGCGGTTGATTTCCGTCACGATCTCGCGCAGGCTCAGGCCTTTGCGCGACATCGCGAAAAAGGCGTCCGATGCCGGCAACGCGCCCACCGCAGCCGAAAGACCGTGCCCGGTAAAATCCGCGACGAATGCATGCAGCCGCCCTTCCGGCGTTCGCTCATAGATGAACAAATCTCCCGAGAACCGTCCCGCCGCCAGACTCCAGAACTCCAGGTATTCGACCTGCTCTCGCTGCCGTTTGGTAATCACTTCGAACATGTGGCGCGACAGCCGAATTTCCTGTTCGATGTGCGTATGGCTGCGCAACAAATGATGATGGTGCGCCTGTTGCCGCTGCAACAAACCGAGCTTGGCCTGCAGGGCCTCGCCATCGAACGGCGGAAGCATGAAATCGTCCGCGCCGGATTCGAGCAACTCCGTCCATGCCGCATGGTCGCCGACGGCCAGCAAAAGCAGCACGGGTATCCTGCCGGTCTGGTCTTCCAGTTTGAGTTTACGGCACGCTTTATAGCCGGCATTTTTGGGCAACCCGGCCGCATCGATAATGACCAGGTCCGGCCTTTTTTCCCTGGCTTGCACGACCGCATCCTCCGCCATGGAAAGACTGACGTTCGAAACCGTATCGGACAATTGCTCCAGCATTGCCGCCATTGCGCCGGTTTCGTTTTCCACCATCAATATATTCATGATGAAGCGCCTCCCTGCAATACCACCTCCGGGTAATGACGCTGGTTGACATACAGGCTGTTGCCGCGCACTTTTTTCGCCATCTTCTTGGACTCGGTCGCCACCACGGCAATTTCCTTGTGCGAACGGAATGTCTTGGGTTCGGCAATCACAGCGCCTATCGACAGCGACACCAGCGTGTGAAATTCCTTTTCTCCGCGACGATTCTCTGCGACATAACCGCCGCGTTCGAGATCAATTGGACCGAAAAATGTCTTAACTTCGTTGGCGAAGCGCTCCAACATGTTGTTGCAGCGCTCCTGCCAGTTACGACTGCGAAACAATGCGATGAAATCGTCCCCGCCGATGTGACCGACAAAATCCTGCTCCGTATCGCTCAATTCGACGATGATCTTGGCCGTCATCTGGATCACCGCATCGCCCATGCTGAAACCGTACACATCGTTAAACGGCTTGAAGTTGTCGAGGTCGAAATAGGCTAGGCAGAAGTGCTCATGGCTCTGCAGCAAAATATCCACTTCGTCGTCGATGCACGCATTGCCGGGAAGACCGGTCAACGGATTGGCGTAACGTGCAGACTGGATCTGCATCTCCGTGATTTCATGGATCAGGTTCTGGCTGGTGCCTACTCCCAGATACAGGCCGTTGTCGGTAAAAATGAAACCCATGGAAATATGCCGCTGATCTTCCGCCAGCAAGCGGCTCAATTCCTGGATGGAAATATTCTTGTCCACGATCAACGGTTCCGGGTCCATGAACGTGGTGCATGGTTTCTTTCCGTACAGTTCGCGCTGATACGGCCTTGCGTAGCGGTTGATAAACACCCCGCGATTGATCAGCCCGATCGGGACATTGTTGTTGACCACGGCCACCAGCGTAATCTGCGGATTCTTCTCGAACAGGCTGAACACATCTTCGTTGCAGTCTTCCAGCCTGAAGCACGGCACGCGCTCCAGCAGCGCACGCTCTATCCGGTTGCGCTCCCCGCTATGCTTGGGGTCGTTATGATTGAGCGCATCCAGCACATCCCGCGAAACCCTGCGCATCGGATTCTTGCTTGCCCGCGCCACGAAATCGCCCATGCCGAAGGGGATGCCGATTTCATTCAACAGCAGCATTTCGCTGCGGGTATCGACGCCCATGGCAATCAGACGGCAGCTGGTATTGCGCATGAGCTTGTGCAGCGACTTGACCAGTTTGAGCTTGGCCGGCTCCTTGTCTATGTCTTCGATCAGATAACGATCGAGCGACACGAATTCCGGCATCAGTTCTTTCTTCTCGTCGCTTTTGTCCAGCACGGCGGCTATTTCGTCCACCGCGACCGCATAGCCGCGTTCGTTGTAGCGTGCCAGCAGCTTTTGCAACAGGCCGCTGTTGTTTTCTAGGCGGGAGACGAAGCCATTGAAGAAAAGCACCACTCTGGATGGATCGACTCCGGACTGCTGGATCAGCTTGTCGATCTTCACGTCCTTCAGCTTGTCGGCATAGGTATAAACGCCGATGTCCAGCCGCAGGAACAATATCCCTTGCAGCTTGCTCTCGACAAACGTGCGCAACACCACTTCCAGACAGTGATTCTCCAGTTCGATCAGATAGCCGCATTCCCATGCCGACTTGTAGAGCCGTTCGGGAGAACACAACAAATCGCCCGATGGGCCGCGGACACTACCCACATAGCCGAATATTTTGCCCGAATCCAGCCAGACCAGAGGCTGATAGGTGGCCGAAATCAACTCGCCTTCGATTAACTCAGGCACCGTCAATGCAGTTTCGGAATCGTCTTTTGCCATTTTTCAACAAAGCCCCCGGTATAGGCGAGAAGTGGTCGCCGCAATACAGCATAGGGAGCATTCATTGCAGCCGGGTTACGGTATTTCAGATTCGCCGTGTATCGATGCATCCGTTCTTATTTCTGAAACAAAGCGGGACTAGGATCGATCCCGTGAATCGAATCTGGATTTTTTGAAATATGCGAGGTTCGCCAGAAGCCATTCGACTCATCGGGTTTGCGTAGTGGCTTTGCATCGCCATCATGATTTCATTCGAATTTAATCACCTACAACAGGCGGAGTATTCATGGACCTCATCAACAAGGCAGCGCTCATATCAAACGACCACGATATCCCCACATTCTCGCGGGATGCATCCTCTCCCGAGATCGCCGCCATCGAAAACGAACTGGCCGACCATTTGACCAATGCGGTCGGCAAGGATTATCTGGCGGCCACCGATCGCGACTGGTTCTATACCGCGGCTTATGTCGTGCGGAATCGACTGATCAACCGCCGTATCGAAACCAAGCGCAATTACCAGAGCCATGATGCGAAGCGCGTTTATTATTTCTCCATGGAATTCCTGATGGGGCGCGCGTTGATGAACAGCCTGCACAACCTGGGTTCCGAGCAGGATTACCGCGAGGCGCTCAACAAACTGGGCATCGATCTCGACGAGATGAAGGAAATGGAACACGATGCCGCGTTGGGTAACGGCGGCCTGGGTCGGCTTGCCGCCTGCTTTCTGGACTCCATGGCCACGCTGAATCTTCCCGGACACGGTTTCGGCATCCGCTATGAATACGGCATGTTTTCACAGCGTATCGAGGACGGGCGACAGATCGAACAACCCGACAACTGGCTGCGCTACGGCAATCCCTGGGAGTTCCCGCGACCGGAGGTTCTTTATCATGTCAAATTCAACGGCAAGGTCGTTACGCACGAGGACGAACACGGGATACAGAAACATCATTGGGTGGATTCCGACGATGTCCTGGCCATGGCTTACGACACGCCGGTGCCGGGTTACGACACCCGAACCGTCAACAACATGCGCCTCTGGTCCGCCCATTCCACACGCGATTTCGATTTGCGCTACTTCAACGAGGGCAATTACATCAAGGCCGTAGAGAAGAAGAATGCTTCCGAAAACATTTCCAAGGTGCTGTACCCGGACGACTCGACCGCAGTCGGCCACGAATTGCGTCTGAAGCAACAGTACTTCCTGGTTTGCGCCTCGCTGCAGGACATCCTTTCGCACTACCAGAGATTCCACCAGAATCTGAACGAATTCGCCGACAAGACCGCCATCCAGTTGAACGACACGCACCCATCCATCGCCATCGCGGAACTGATGCGCGTGCTGGTGGATTTGCACCACATGGAATGGGAAAAGGCGTGGAACATCACCACCCGAACCTTCGCCTACACCAACCACACCCTGATGCCGGAGGCGCTGGAGACTTGGCCGGTCGCGCTGCTGGAACGCATCCTGCCGCGCCATTTGCAAATCATTTACGAAATCAATTTCCGCTTCCTGAAGGATGTCATGCACCGCTATCCGGGCGACACCGACATGCTGCGCCGCATGTCCATCATCGACGAGGCCGGCGGCAAGCGCATCCGCATGGCGCATCTGGCCATCGTCGGCAGCCACAAGGTGAACGGCGTGGCGCAGATACACACCGAGCTGATGAGGCAAACCATCTTCGCCGACTTCGACCGCTTCTATCCCGGCAAGATCGTCAACATGACCAACGGCATCACGCCGCGCCGCTGGCTGAGCCAAGCCAACCCGCTGCTGTCGGCGCTCATCACATCCCGGATCGGCAACGGCTGGATCAAGGATCTGAGCCAGTTGAAACGCCTGATCCCGCTGGCAGAAGATGCCTTTTTCCGCCGGAAGCTCGCCGAAATCAAGCGCACCAACAAAGAACGCTTCGCCGCGATGCTTCAGCAACGGCATGGCATCACCATCAACGCCGATTCGCTGTTCGACGTGCAGATCAAACGCATCCATGAATACAAACGGCAGTTGCTCAACATCCTGCATGTGGTGTCGCTGTACAACCGCATCCGCAAGGGCGAAGACACCGTGCCGCGCACCGTGATCTTCGGCGGCAAGGCAGCGCCCGGCTACGCCATGGCCAAGCTCATCATCAAACTCATCAACGACGTCGCCGATATCGTCAACAACGATCCCGTCGCCGCGAACCGCCTGCAAGTGGTGTTCATCCCCAACTACGGCGTGACCACGGCCGAGAACATCATCCCTGCCGCCGACCTGTCCGAGCAGATTTCCACCGCGGGCACCGAGGCGTCCGGCACCGGCAACATGAAACTCGCCCTGAACGGCGCGCTCACCATAGGCACGCTGGACGGCGCGAACGTCGAGATCATGCAGGAGGTCGGTGCCGAAAATATTTTCATCTTCGGCCTCAATGCAAACGAAGTCGAACAAACCAGGGCCAACGGCTACCGCCCCCATGACTACTACCATGCGAACGCCGAATTGCGCGCGGTGATCGACATGATCGCCTCCGGCTTCTTCTCTCCAGATGAACCGGACAGGTTCAGGCCGATAGTCGACACGCTGCTGGCCCACGGAGACCATTACCTGCTGCTGGCGGACTTCGCATCCTATATTTCATGCCAGAAGGAAGTGGACGCCGCCTACAGAAATCAAGATGAATGGATCAAGAAAGCGATCCTGAACATCGCCAACATGGGAAAGTTTTCCAGCGACCGAACCATCATGCAGTATGCTGAACACATATGGGGAACGACGCCTTGCGCACCTTCCCTGCAAAAATCCGTTGCACCCATTTAAACCGGAGAAAGACGAATGAGCCCTACCCACGCTGCACTATCCCAGGACGAACTCGGCAAGATCGACGCCTACTGGCGCGCCTGCAACTATCTCGCCGCCGGCATGATCTATTTGCGCGACAACCCGCTGTTGAAAGAGCCGCTGAAGCTCGAACATATCAAGAACCGTCTGCTCGGCCACTGGGGCGCGAGTCCCGGCCTGGCGTTCACCTACATCCACATGAACCGGCTGATCGTCAAATACGATCTGGATGCGATCTTCATGGCCGGCCCCGGACACGGCGCGCCAGGCGTGCTGGCCCCGGTGTATCTGGAAGGCCGCTATAGCGAGGTGTATCCAAACAAGGGCGAGAACATCGAGGGCATGCGCCAGTTTTTCAAGGAGTTCTCCTTCCCCGGCGGCATCGGCAGCCATTGCACGCCGGAGACGCCGGGCTCCATCCATGAGGGCGGCGAACTCGGCTACAGCGTGTCGCACGCGTTCGGCGCGGCCTACGACAATCCTGATTTAATTGTGACGGTGATGGTGGGCGACGGCGAATCCGAGACCGCGCCGCTGGCGACTTCCTGGCATTCCAACAAATTCCTGAATCCGATCCGCGACGGCGCGGTGCTGCCGGTGCTGCACCTGAACGGCTACAAGATCAACAACCCGACCATCCTGTCGCGCATCTCGCACGAGGAACTGGAGAACCTGTTCAAGGGCTACGGCTGGACGCCGTATTTCGTCGAGGGCAGCGACCCGATGGAGATGCACGCCAAGATGGCGGAGACCATGGAAGCCTGCGTGCTCGAAATCCGCCGCATCCAGCAGGAGGCGCGCAGCAGCGGCAAGCCGGTGCGCCCGCGCTGGCCGATGATCGTGCTGCGTAGCCCCAAGGGCTGGACCGGCCCAAAGGAAGTGGATGGCAAAAAAGTCGAGGGCTTCTGGCGCGCGCATCAGGTGCCCATCGGCGACGTAAAGACGCCGGAGCATTTCGCCAAGCTGGAAGAATGGCTGAAGAGCTACAAGACGGAAGAATTGTTCGACGAGAACGGCGCATTGTTACCCGAGCTGAAAGCCCTGGCCCCCAAGGGCAACCGCCGCATGAGCGCGAACCATCACGCCAACGGCGGCCTGCTGCGCAAGGCGCTGCACATGCCGGACAGCCGCGACTACGCCATCGAGGTAAAAAAGCCCGGCACCACCGTCGCCGAGAACACCCGTCCGCTGGGCAAGTTTCTGCGCGACATCATGCGCGACAACATGCACAACTTCCGCGTGTTCGGCCCGGACGAGAACAGCTCGAACAAGCTCGACAACGTCTACGAGGTCAGCAAGAAGACCTGGCTGGCGGACTACCTGCCGGAAGACGAAGGCGGCGGCGAACTGTCGCCGGATGGCCGCGTGATGGAGATGCTGTCCGAGCACACGCTGGAAGGCTGGCTGGAAGGCTATCTGCTGACTGGACGCCACGGCTTCTTCTCCACCTACGAAGCCTTCGTGCATGTGATCGACTCGATGTTCAACCAGCATGCGAAGTGGCTGGCGATGTCCAAGGACGTGCCGTGGCGCGCGCCGGTGTCGTCGTTGAATTTGCTGATCACCTCCACTGTGTGGCGGCAGGACCACAACGGCTTCACCCATCAGGACCCTGGCTTCCTCGACCTGGTCGTCAACAAGAGCCCGGAAGTCACGCGCATCTACCTGCCGCCCGACGTGAACTGCCTGCTGTCGGTCGCCGACCATTGCCTGAAGAGCACCGACTACATCAACGTGATCGTCTGCGATAAGCAGAAACACCTGCAGTTCCTCGACATGGATGCCGCCGCCAAGCATTGCAACAAGGGCATCGGCATCTGGGACTGGGCCAGCAACGACCAGGGCTGCGAGCCGGACGTGGTGATGGCCAGCGCGGGCGACATCCCGACCAAGGAAGCATTGGCGGCCGTGGTGTTGCTGCGCGAGAATTTCCCCGACCTGAAGATACGCTTCATCAACGTGGTCGACCTGTACAAACTCTCGCCCGCCAGCGAGCACCCGCACGGCCTGACCGACCGCGACTTCGACAGCCTGTTCACGCTGGACAAGCCGGTGATGTTCAACTTCCACGGCTACCCTTGGCTGATCCACCGCCTTTCCTACCGCCGCAACAACCACAAGAATTTCCACGTGCGCGGCTACAAGGAAAAAGGCAGCATCAACACCCCGCTGGAACTGGCCATCCAGAACCAGATCGACCGCTTCAGCCTGGTGATCGACATCATCGACCGCATCCCCGCGCTGCATGTGGCGGGCGCGCATGTGAAGGAGAAGATGCTGAACATGCAGATCGATTGCCGCAATTATGCGTACGAGCATGGCATCGACTTGCCGGAAGTGGATAACTGGACTTGGCCGTATTAAAACGAGTTCTGAGGACTGAGTGCTGAGTACTGAGTACCGGCACTCAGAACTCAGCACTCAGAACTCAGCACTCTTATGGCCACCATCCTCACCATCAACAGCGGTTCGTCGTCGATCAAGGCCAGCCTGTTCGACGCGGACGGCTCGCGGCGGAATTTCCGTTACGAGCATCTGCGCGACCATGCACCGGCGTTCGACCAGCTAATGCGCGATCTGCACGGCCATGAACCCGACATCGTCGGCCACCGTTTCGTGCATGGCGGCGACATCGTCGATGCCGCGCGGCTAGTGGATGCGGCTGAACGCGCGCGGCTGGAAGCCATCGTCCACCTCGCCCCGCTGCACCTGCCGGGCAACCTGCTGGGGCTGGATTTGTGTCGGCAGCGTTTCGACGTGCCGCAAGTCGCCTGCTTCGACACCGCGTTCCACAACACCATGCCCGAGCTGGCGAAGCGCCTGCCGATCCCGCAGGAACTCGGCCTGCGCCGCTACGGCTTCCACGGCATCAATTACGCCCATGTCGCGTCGCGCTTGCCAGAGCTGCTGGGCGATGCCGCGCACGGCAGGATCGTCGTCGCGCACCTGGGCAGCGGCGCGAGCCTGTGCCTGCTGGAAGACCTGAAGTCGGCGGACACCACGATGGGCTACACCCCGGCAGGCGGCATAGTCATGGGCACGCGCAGCGGCGACCTCGATCCCGGCGTGATGCTGGAACTGGCCAAACGCTACGACGCGCAACAACTCAGCGACATGGTGTTCCACCGCATGGGATTGCTCGCCCTGTCCGGCGGCGAGAGCAGCGAAATGAGCGACCTGCTCGCCAGCGGCAGCGCGGCTGCGGAATTCGCGACCGACTACTTCTGCCGCGAGGTCCGCGCCGCCATCGGCAGCCTAGCAGCCAAATCCGGCGGCATAGCCGCGCTGGTGTTCACCGGCGGCATCGGCGAACATGCCGCATCGATACGCCGCGAAATATGCGAACCGTTGGGCTTCCTCGGCTTCTCGCTGGACGAAGAATCCAACCAAGCGAACGCGACCAGCATCGCAGCCGAAGACTCAAAACCCGTGCTGGTCGTGCCAGCCGACGAAGAGGCGATGATCGCAAGCCTGTGCCGGATGGCGACTTTCCGCATTTAGTCAGTTGTTATGAATATGGGGGCAAGTAACGGTGCGATATACTGCGTCCTCGGTCAGCATTGAGGTGTGCCATGTACAGCAATCGCTTTCAACGCCCCATCGTTATTTCGAGTCATGCGAAAATTCGCATGACCGAACGCGAGATCAGCGAAGCAATGCTGCTTGAAGTGATTGATTCAGGAGATACACGTTACAAGGACGCAACGCACTTGTGGGCGTTCAAGGAATTCCCTGAACGGCACGATAATTTGCTCTGCGCAGTACTGGTACTTGAAGACCAAGTGGTCGTCAAAACAGTCATGCACCATTTTTCAGTTTTGTAGGAGGCAGCCATGCACACAACCTATTTCGACGAAGACGACATCCTGGTCATCCGCTTGTCCGACAAACCCATCGTCCGCGAAGTCTCGCAAAACTGGAACACGCACATCAGCTACGCAGACGATGGCAGCACAGTGGAAGTCGTGCTGCTGGAAGCGCGCGCTAATGGAGCATACCCGCTGGAAATCCAGCATGCGCGGGCGGCGTGAAACCGTGGTCTATCACTGAGGTTTCTGCCGTGGTTTCTCAAATTCTCCTCTTGAAATAATATGAAGCGTTCGCAAAAGCCATCAATGGCCTCTCTAATCGAAATTCTTAAGACGCAGAAGGACACTGCGCAGCCACGCAACTGGCATGAATTCGAGGATCACGTTCGAGAGGTTTATCAGTCATTATTGGATTTGAAAGGCGAGAAGGTGCTTGTAGCACGTGACGTTACGATCCGAGGCGGAAAAGGCCAAGACCATCAAATAGATGTCTATTATGAGTTCGAGCTGACAGGGCTTCGGCACCAGGTGGCAATTGAATGTAAGAACATGAAACGCCCTTTGGATAAGGATCGCGTGATGGCTTTTTGCGCAAAGGTCAACGACTGTCCTGGGGTGCGAGGGTGCATTGTTGCGGCACACGGATACCAGAGCGGCGCACGACAATTCGCCGAAGACAACGGAATCACCGCGCTAGTACTTTCTGATCTACCGTCTATTGGTAAACTTTTAGGTATGCGCTTGGAGATGGTTGCTATTCCGACGGAAGCAACTATCGGCCAGCCGTTCTGGACATTGTTTGAGTTGGACACCCAAGCACCGGTGGGCCATAGGCAAGATGGGGAAACTTACGGCGTTCTCTTCTTTTCGAAAAAACAGGCACAGGCTTATCTGGAGTCTAGGTCGTATGGTGCTGGATGGGCCGTACGCGGACTGTCTCAGGAGAATCTGCGGGTGTATATTCTCACAGTCGATGCGATGGCAGGGGGGTTTCTACTAGCCCAAAATGTCGAGACCTCCTCCTTCTTCGCCCAAGAGATAGCGCGTCAGACACTAATTTCTGAGTTCTATGTTGGCTCGAATCCCATTCCAGACGAACCTATGGTTATGCCTTCTGTCGCGAAAAGTCGATCAGATCGAGGCTAAGTTCCACAGTAATTAATAAGGCGCGGGTAACGTAGTTAAAGGGGGGCGCGCTCGACGAAAAAATAGCGAAAAAATAGGGGGAAAAATAGGAAGAAATAGGAAAAAAATAGGGTCACGATTTATTCTACTGAAGATATGCCCCCGTCCGCCCCTACCCTTCAATGTTTACGCCGTAAATCTCCCCTCCCGTCCGCCTAGACCTAAGCCGCGCGTTGAGTTTCTTTCTCCAACCCGCTTAAGGCGCACTCCGTAGGGAGTCAACACCTGAGGGTACAAGAACTTCCTCGAAGTAACCCACGAACATTGCGCCATATGAATCGAAAACATCCGGTGCAATGCGCTGCAAATTACCAAATTGCCGCCGAATAATGTTCGCGTATGTTCTGGTCTGCCGTCAGTAGGGGCGATTCGCGATGGGAGGCTTGGGCGACGATGATTCGGTCGAAAGGATCGCGCGTCCAGTTTAGCGTCAGTGCCGCGCCGACAACGGCGGCGAAGGGCTGCTTACAGGTTTCCAGTCCGATGTCGCGGCGCAAGCTGTCGAGTATGGTGGCGGCGGCGCAGTTGATGCGGGCGATTTCATGCAGGTAGGTGAGCTCCAGTTCCACCATGGGTGAAATGAGCAATTGTTCCGCCTCTTCGATGGTGCGCGCACCCTGCGGCGTCAGGCGCGCCGCACCATCCTGATAGAGCCAGACCAAAATGTGGGTATCGAGATACAGTTGTTTCACAGCGTCGGTTTCCAGGCCTGTTCCCAAGACAGGTTGGCCAGATCATCGGCATTGCCATTAATGATGCCGGGGTGCGGCTTCAGGCCGGCGAGACGCTGCGTTGAAGTGTCGCGGACGATGCGCACCGAACCGCTCGGGCGCTGGATTTCTACGGCCTCTCCGGTAGCGACGACATGATCCAAGGTGCTAAAAAGCTCGGCGCGCAGACGGGTGGCGGTCAGGCGTGTTTGCATGCTGGAATCTCCTGTTTGTCGAATGTGTACATATTAGACCTTGATATGTGCATATTCAAGCGCACGAGCCTCCTGATGCCGTGTGGGCAGACGCACTCGTAACGGAAAACGTGGTTTGCCCCCGAGGGGGCAAACATGGATTAAGGGGTAATTGCCATCCCGACAAGCGCGCGATGGCTTTGCATAGCCATTCGACTAAGCTGGCAAAAAACGCCAGCCAAGTCGCTGGTTAAATCGCGCCCCTACATCAATCGCCGTTGGCCGCTTGATAGGGGTGCACGCTTTTGTGCCCACGCGGGAACTGACGCTGTAAATTTCCCTTCCCCTCCCCCCTGCACCGCATCGCCCGGCGCAGCCAGCAAAGCTGCGCCGGACTGCACGTCCAGCCTGAACAAGTCCTGCGGCAGCGGCATTCGCCCCCGGATCTGGTGCGGCAGGCACAGGCCGATGCGGGCGCGCGTGGTTTCCAGGCAGAGTCCGTCGGCATGCCACAGCGGGGCTTCGCCGGAGAGGATGCGGTTGATGTTGCCGAGGTTGGCCGCCGTTTCGCGCAGGTAGTGGTTGAAGCGCTGGCGCATGCGTTCGTCCAGCAACCTGCCGCCGCGGTAACAGAGTTGTGGCAGGCAGCTGAAGCGCAGCAGCGATTCGGCCCCGCCCAGCAGGCGCAGGCTGCGCCATGCCGCCTCCGGCGTGCAGGCGAAATGGCGCGCGACATAGGCTGCCAGTTCGTGGCGGTGCTGGTTCAGCAGTTCGGCGGGCGTGACGTACAGTTGCCGGCCGATATGGCTGTCCATCGCCCATTCCGCCGCCACATGCACCGCCATCGAGCCGTTGGCCCACATTTCCTCATGCGCCGGGACGAAGTGGTTGTGCGCGATCACGTCGACCAGCAGGTGGCTGGCGTAGCCCAGCGCCAGCGCATATTCCTTGTCGCTCTGGGCGGCGGCCATCAGCCGGTGCGCGCGCTCCCAGCGGTGTGTCTCGTCGAGTTCCTCCGCGCCGTAGCGGTGTCCGACCAGCGCCAGGTCGGGCAGGCAAGCACCGGCCAGCACCAGCCGCGGACAGGCAGCCACGGCGCGGCGCAGGCGAGGGTCGGTCAGCGGCACGGCCCATAACAATAGTTGGGCGAAATAGACATGGGTGTACAAGCCCCAAGCATGGGCGTCCGCGCTGCACAACAGCAGCGGGAGGAGCCAGCGCCAATGCATGAAGAGATTTCGCATGCGGGCAGTCTCCGCATGCCGTGTAACGCTTTGGTGACGGGCAAATTAAATTACTGTGACAAAAGGACATTTCCAACACACCACGTAACAAATCCGTCATGGTCGATGGATAGCATGGGCGGCCTGAATCAACTTGCCACGGGAGCGTAACAAATGAACAGCACCAAACATACATTGACACAGTTCGACGAAGAACTCGAAGCGGTGCGCGAGCAAGTGATGCAGATGGGCGGCCTGGTGGAAAACCAGATACGGCTGGTCATGGAAGCGCTGTTCAACAACGACGTCCCCCTGATGGAACGTGTCATCGACAACGATAGGCTGGTGAACGGCATGGAGGTGACGATAGACGAGAAGTGCGTCCAGATCATCGCCCGCCGCCAGCCGGCGGCAAACGACCTGCGTCTGGTGATGACGGTAATCAAGACCATCACGGACATCGAACGCATCGGCGACGAGGCGAAGAAAATCGCCCGGATGGGCATACAGCTGTCGCGCCGGGAACACTTCCATGCGCCGCGCTATACCGAGATCCGCCACGCCGCCAGAGTGGTGCTCGAAATGCTGCATCAGGCGCTGGACGCATTCGCCCGTCTGGATGTATCGACCGTCACGCATGTAATACGCCAGGACGAACTGGTGGACAACGAGTTCCGCACCGTCCTGCGCTATCTCGTCACCCTGATGATGGAAGACCCGCGCACCATCTCCGGCGCGCTGGAAATGCTGTTCATCGCCAAATCGGTCGAGCGCATGGGCGACCATGCGCAGAACATGGCCGAATATACGGTCTACTTGGTTAAGGGGCGCGATGCACGCCATATCAGCGTCGAAGAAATCGAGGACGAGCTGCAACAGATCGAGTCATTGCAACAGCAGAATTTCATATAAAACTCTCTCTTAATCAATGCGTTCTATACAATGCGACAGAGCAACAACCATGGGATCAAAAACTGTAATAATCCCGTCACATAATTGCCCTACCATGCGCCTCGCAACGGAACATTGTTGATTTAAGGAGCTTCCCGGAAGCAACCCAACCCAATGGAGAGAACATGAACAGCAAGCTCAAGCAACTCATTATCGGCATCACCGCCGCCACTGCCATGGCCTATGCCGGCGCGAGCCTGGCCGCCGCGACCATCACCGGCGCGGGCGCGACCTTCCCCTACCCGATCTATGCAAAATGGGCCGAGGCCTACAAGGCCAAGACCGGCGTTGCGATGAACTACCAGTCCATCGGCTCCGGCGGCGGCATCAAGCAGATCACCGCCAAAACCGTGAACTTCGGCGCATCCGACATGCCGCTGACCGTGGAAAAGCTGGAAAAAGACGGCCTGATGCAGTTCCCCACCGTGATCGGCGGCGTGGTGCCGGTTGTGAACATCGAAGGCGTGGCTGCCGGCAAGGTAAAGATGGACGGCAATGTGCTGGCCAATATCTATCTGGGCAAAATCACCAAGTGGAACGACCCGGCGCTGGTCGCGTTGAACAAGGACGTCAAGCTGCCCGACGAGAACATCACCGTGGTGCACCGTTCCGATGGTTCCGGCACAACTTTCATCTTCACCAACTACCTGTCCAAGGCCAGCGCCGACTGGAAGTCCACCGTGGGCGAAGGCACCGCAGTTTCCTGGAAGGCCGGCACCGGCGGCAAGGGTAACGAAGGCGTAGCTTCTTACGTGCAGCGCATCAAGAATTCCATCGGTTATGTGGAATATGCTTACGCACTGCAGAACAAGATGGCCTATGTGCAGATGAAGAACCGCGACGGCCAGTTCGTCGAACCCAGCGATGTCACGTTCAAGGCCGCTGCCGCAAACGCACAGTGGGACAAGGCACCCGGCTTCTACGAGATTCTGACCAACGAGCCGGGCAAAGAGAGCTGGCCTATCAGCGGCGCTACCTTCATCCTGATGCACAAGATGCAGGAAGATGCGGCGATGGCCAAGGAAGTGCTGAAGTTCTTCGACTGGGCCTACACCAATGGCAGCCCGATGGCAGCTCAGTTGGACTATGTGCCACTGCCGGAAAACGTGCAGAACCTGATCCGCAAGGCTTGGAAGAGCCAGATTCGCGATGCTTCCGGTTCCGCGCTGACGAAATAATCGATCCCGTTAGGCTATAATTGCGGGGGCTCCGGCCCCCGTTATTTTGTCCATTCAAGAATTATTTGCCACAGAGATATAGTCAACCATGCCAACGATGCTATTACGCGAAGCCAGCCTGAAACGACAGACGCTATTGGATATGCTGTTTCGCGGTATCACGCGCATCTCCGCATTTGGCGTACTGATTCTGCTGGCCGCCATCATCGGCTCGCTGGTGGTGGGCAGCATGCCCGCCATCGAGGCGTTTGGTTTCGGCTTCCTGACCAGTCCCGATTGGGACCCGGTCAACGATCAATTCGGCGCGCTGATTCCTATAGTCGGCACGCTAGTCACATCCGCCATCGCGCTACTGATCGCGATCCCGGTCAGTTTCGGCATCGCGATCTTCCTGACCGAACTGTCGCCGCGCATCCTGCGCCGCCCGCTGGGCATCGCCGTCGAGTTGCTGGCGGGCATTCCCAGCATCATCTACGGCATGTGGGGCCTGTTCGTGTTCGCTCCGCTGTTCGCCGACCATGTCGAACCCTGGCTCAACGACCACCTCGGCGTGATGCCGTATATCGGCCCGTTCTTCTCCGGCCCGCCGATGGGCATCGGCATCCTGACCGCCGGCATCATCCTCGCAATCATGGTGATCCCGTTCATCGCCTCGGTGATGCGCGACGTGTTCGAGGTCGTGCCCACGCTGCTGAAGGAATCGGCCTACGGCCTGGGGGCGACCACTTGGGAAGTGATGTGGAAAATCGTGCTGCCCTACACCCGCATCGGCGTGGTCGGCGGCATCATGCTGGGGCTGGGGCGCGCGCTAGGCGAGACCATGGCCGTCACCTTCGTGATCGGCAACGCCCATGAACTGACGCAGTCGCTGCTGATGCCCGGCAACAGCATCGCCTCGGCGCTGGCCAACGAGTTCACCGAAGCTTACGGCGACCTGTATACATCGGCGCTGATCGAACTCGGCCTGATCCTGTTCTTCATCACCTTCGTAGTGCTGTCGCTGGCCCGCTACATGCTCTACAAACTCGGACAACGCGAAGGAAAATCCTCATGAGCATGATCCCTTCTCTCTATACCCGCCGCCGCGTCGTCAACGCGATCGGCTTGACCGTGTCGATGCTCGCGATGGCGTTCGGCCTGTTCTGGCTGTGCTGGATCTTGTGGACCCTGCTGGTGCACGGCCTGCCGGCGCTCGCCCCTGTCGTATTCTCCGAAATGACTCCGCCGCCCGGCAGTGCCGGCGGCCTGCTCAACGCCATCGTCGGCAGCCTGATGATGTCCGTCGTCGGTGTGATGATAGGCACGCCTATCGGCATCCTGGCCGGCACCTATCTGGCGGAATTCGGTCAGCGCGGCTGGCTGGCGCCGATCACGCGCTTCATCAACGACGTGCTGCTGTCGGCGCCGTCCATCGTCATCGGCCTGTTCGTGTATGAAGTCTATGTCGTGCATGTGAAGCACTTCTCCGGCTGGGCCGGCGCGCTGGCGCTGGCCATCATCGTGATCCCCATCGTGATCCGCACCACCGAGAACATGCTGCGCCTGATCCCCAACACGCTGCGCGAGGCTGCGGCCGCGCTCGGCGCGCCGCAATGGAGGGTCGTCAGCTTCGTCACGTTGCGTGCAGCCCGCGCCGGCATCATCACCGGCGTGATGCTGGCGATCGCCCGCATCAGCGGCGAGACCGCGCCGCTGCTGTTCACCGCGCTGAACAACCAGTTCTGGAGCAGCGACATGGATCAGCCTATGGCCAACCTGCCGGTGGTGATTTTCCAGTTCGCGATGAGCCCATACGAAGATTGGCAGAATCTCGCCTGGGCCGGCGCATTGCTGATCACGCTGAGCGTGCTGACGCTGAACATTCTGGCGCGCGTGCTGTTCCGCCAGAGTGCGACCAGCCATTAACAGACGCAAGCATCCACTAATTCCAGTCATCGACAAGGCTAGCAATGAACGCTGAAATGAACGTTGAACACATCGCCAACCCGAAGGTCGTGGTCAAGGACCTGAACTTCTATTACGGCAACGACCGCGCGCTGAAGGACATCAACCTGAGCATCGCCGAGAAGATGGTGACCGCCTTCATCGGCCCGTCCGGCTGCGGCAAATCCACGCTGCTGCGCACCTTCAACCGCATGTACCAGCTCTACCCGAAACAGAAGGCCACCGGCGAGATCATCCTGGACGGCGCGAACATCCTCGATGCCCGTCAGGACCTGAACATGCTGCGCGCCAAGATCGGCATGGTGTTCCAGAAGCCGACCCCGTTCCCGATGTCGATCTACGACAACATCGCGTTCGGCGTGAAGCTGTACCAGAACCTCGGCAAGAACGAGATGGACGAGCGCGTCGAATGGGCGCTGAAAAAGGCCGCGCTGTGGACCGAGGTCAAGGACAAGCTCAAGCAGAGCGGTACCGGCCTGTCCGGCGGCCAGCAACAACGTCTGTGCATCGCCCGCGCGATCGCCGTCAAGCCGCAGGTGCTGCTGCTGGACGAGCCGACTTCCGCGCTCGACCCGATCTCCACCGCGCATATCGAGAAGCTGATCGACGAACTGAAGGAAGACTTCACCATCGTCATCGTGACCCACAACATGCAACAGGCCGCGCGCGTCTCCGACTACACCGCCTACATGTACCTGGGCGACCTGATCGAGTTCGGCGACACCAGCACCGTGTTCACCAACCCGAAGCGCAAGGAAACGGAAGACTACATCACTGGACGATTTGGTTAATCGTCCAGTGATGTAACGGCGTAGACTTACCTTTAGGTTAGTCGGAGCCACTACATCACAGGCAGGTTTGGTTAATCGACAGGAATGCAGCAACACGAAAAGCCCGGCTCAGCCGGGCTTTTCATTTCCCGCTTAAATCGGGGAGCCGTCCTTCAAACACAGCTTCGCCGTGTCCCAGCACGCAATGGGAATGCCGATGCACATCAGCAGTTCCCGGCCGGCGCTGGAAATAACGCGGCGGCATCGAACCTGTCCATGGACAAGATGGCGGGCAGCAACGGCTCCGTGCTTTCGGATTCGCGCGATTCCGCTTTGCAGCCCCAGCGTTGCAGCCAGGAGAGCGCGATCGTCAGCGCAGTTGGAATTTGCGACTTGATGATCGGATTCAGGCTCGCACCATAGTCCTCGATACCCAGCGGCTGCACGCCGATCAGCACCAACTCAAGCGGAAAGTGTTCGGTCAATTCGGCGACGGCCAGCACTTCCTGAAACCCGGTCTGGTGCAGACTCAGTTTCTTTGCGCGCAGAAAACGCGGCACCTGTCCATTCTCCAGCACCTTGATTGTGCCGGGAGCCAGGCCGTAGTCGATGGCGTCGAACACGATCACGCGCCGCGCAGCCTGCACATGAGGCAGCAGGTTGAATCCCTGCGTCCCGCCATCCACCAGGATGACCCGTTCAGGGAAACGCCACTGGCGGTGGAGTTCATCCACGGCGCGCACACCGAAGCCTTCGTCTGCCCACAGCAGGTTGCCGATGCCGAGCACTAGGACGTTTTCTTGTGTCATTGCGATGCTCCTTCAGTAGCCAGCTAACGCAGGCTCTTGTTTCCCGCATCCCGCCGTATCTTCGCCAGGGTTAATCGTCATCGACGCGCAACACCGTTTTGCTCTGACGCATCCAGAAGATGGGATGGGCTTGCGTTACGTTGCGAGCAAAGGTGGAATTGGCGCTCTCGACTGTCATCTCGATCTCCCGTTCAGGAATGGCTGGATGGTCGAATGCTAGGCGCGGCAAAGCCGCAAAAACATAAGGCTCAAACAGTATTTGTTTCGGTAGGGTGCCTTAATCGGCTACTGCGCTCATGTAGCGGAGACCTACATGCGTGAAGGACCGAGAGATCGGCCAAGGGAAGGCAGCCGCCGGAGCGGCGGCCGAATGCTACAGATGCGGGAAGTCGGGATTGTGTGCGACCTCCCAGAGGAAGCCGTCGGGATCGGTGAAGTAACCGGAATAGCCGCCCCAGTCCGTGGCATGCGCCGGCTTCACCACCTTCGCGCCATAAGCGGCGACATGCGCCAGCAGCGCATCCACCTCCGCCGGAGAGCGCACGTTATGAGCCAGCGAAAAACCGCGAAAGCCGGAGCCATCCGGAGAGAGTCCCGCATCGTCTGCCAGACTCTCGCGCGGCCATAGGCCTAGCCAGGTCTTGCCCAGTTCGAAGAAGGTGATAGACGGCGGCGTCTGCAGCCGGGGAAGGCCTAGGCATTCCTCGTAGAAACGGGTGGCTCTCTCCAGATCGGAGACGCCTAGCGTGATCAGGCTGATGCGTGGATCCATGATTTTCGCCCTTTCTGGAAATTTTATCCTCGCAGGTGATCGTCAGACAGGCTGCTGCCAGCCGGGATTCCGGTGCGGCGCAAGATGGCGCGGCGTCCAGGAATGCGGCGACTTGCGCACGAAGCGATAGCGGGCCACATGGTAGCTGGGATCGAAGCCGTAAAAGTTGCGCCGCATCTGCGCCAGCTCCTCAGCGCGGTACAGGCTCAACGGCTTCTCCGCCTCGTCCTTGGCGCGCCGCTCTTTCTTGGCTGCGAGGCGCGGTGAAAAATCTTCGGCGTGCGCCAGCTCATTTGCGCGCCGAACCACTTCGGCAAAGAAAATATCGGCATTTTCGGACAATCGCGCATCGGCGAATCCGCGCTCCACCGCGGCCTGCGCGGTCAGCGGCAAGCGGTTGCGCATGATGGCGCGCGCGCCCTCCTCGCCCACTCTGGCAGGCAGCAGATAGGTCCAGTATTCCGAGCCATACAGGTTGCCCATGTTCTTGTAATGCGGATTGAGCAGCGCGCCCTCGCGCACCCACAGCTGATCCGCCGCGCGCGCGAGAAAGCAGCCGCCCGCGCCGGCATTGCCCTGCAGCGCGGCGACGATGAAGTGCGATTCGGTGCGGATGATCGCCTCGGCCAGGTCGTTCATCGCGTTGATGTTGGCCCAGGATTCGTCGGCGGGCGAATCGGCGGCCTCGATCAGGTTGAGGTGGATGCCGTTGCTCCAAAAGTCCGCCCCGCCCATCAGCACCACCACCCGCGTCGGCCGCGTCAGCGCCCAGCGGTATGCCTGCAGCAAGCGTTGGCATTGCTGCGTGCCCATCGCACCGTTGTAGAACTCGAAATGCAGATAACCGACGCCGTCCCGCTCGCGATAAGCGATGTCCTGCCATGTTTCGCCTTCCGCCGCCCACCAATTTGCCAGCGGCAGTTCCGGCACGCCGGCCGCTTCCGGGAAAGCTAGGGCGACAGGCAGTTTAATGCTGTTCGCATGACGCCGCACGTGGCCGATCCACACGGCGCCGTCCACGGTGGCGCGCAGCAGCGCGGTCTCGCAACGCGCGATGACGTCGCCGGGCTGGCCGCCGCGCAGGGTCGATTCGGCATGAGCGTCGTACAGGTGACAGGGCTCGCCGAACATTTGATCGGCGACGCCGGGAAAACCGTCGGCCGCCGCGATCTTGCGCAGCACGGTCGCGGTGTCGTCGCAGCTCCAGTCTATGCGCCGCTCTTCCCGCTTCAGCAGCGGACGCAATGGCGACAAAGCGGAGAGGCGCATCGGATCGAAACTGCCGGAGGCATAACGTTCGACTGCCGTCAGCACCGCGCGGCAGGCAGCTGCGGTGACTTCGTTGCGGTACAGGCTGCTCTTGGTCGTACGGCGCATCGCGAAGGTCTCGCTGGCCCACACCGGCCCCGCATCCATCTCCGCTTCCGCCTGCAGCACGGTGACGCCCCACTCCGTTACGCCATCCTGTATCGCCCGGTCCAGCGCCGAAGGCCCGCGGTCGCCGACGATGCCGGGATGCACGACGAAGCACATCCGATGTTTCCAGATCGACTCGGGTATCGCACGGCGCAGGTAGGGTGCGACGATGAGGTCGGGCTGGAACAGATCCACCGCCTCCTCCGCCACAGAATCGGCGATGTCGAACTCGATGGCCAGCTCGTGCCCCCGCGCCGCCAGTTCGGCGTGCAGCCGCTGCGTGAGGCTGTTGTAGCTGTGGGTGAGTAGCAGGATGCGCATGCCAATTTTCTCCATCAGAACGTAGGTCGGGCTTCAGCCCGACTGTCAGGTTAAAACCCGACCTACACATCTTAAGCCGGATGAGCTGTAGCCAAATGTAGGTCGGGCTATGCCCGACTCAAAAATCTGCGTGAATCTGCGTAATCTGCGGATGGCACTTCGGTTTTCAGGTGCGTAAATCGCCCCTACTGCATTTGCTCATGCGCTCACCTCCTCTATATTCTTGAACCTGCCATAGGTGTAATGCGCCGCGCACGCACCTTCGGAGCTGACCATGCACGAGCCCATCGGCGATTCGGGCGTGCACACCGTGCCGAACACCTTGCAGTCCCACGGACGCTTCACGCCGCGCAGGATCGCGCCGCACTCGCAGGCCTTGTTGTCGGGCACCGCGCGGTAGCCCAGCGGGAAGCGCAGTTCGGCGTCGAACTCGGCGAACTCGCGGCGTATTTTCAGCGCCGAATACGGCACCAGCCCAAGCCCGCGCCATTCGAATTCACGGCGCAGCTCGAACACTTCGGCGACTAGATTCTGCGCCTTGAGGTTGCCGTCGCGCGTGACCGCGCGGGTGAATTCGTTCTCGACCTCGGCGCGGTCCTCGTTCACCTGCCGCACCAGCATCAGGATCGCCTGCATCACGTCCAGCGGCTCGAAACCGGCTATCACCACCGGCTTGCGGTATTCCTCGGCAAAGAATTCGTAGGGGCGGCTGCCGATCACCATGGAGACATGGGCCGGGCCGATGAAACCGTCCAGCGGCACGGTGCCGTACTGGCGCACTTCGGGCGATTCGAGGATGTTGCTGATCGCCGATGGGGTGAGCACATGGCAGCACAGCACTGAGAAATTCTTCAACCCCAGCGCCTTCGCCTGTTTGATCAGCACGGCGGTAGGCGGCGTGGTGGTCTCGAAACCGATGGCGAAGAACACCACCTGTTTTTCCGGATGCTGCTGCGCGAATGCCAGCGCATCCGCGGCGGAATAGACCATGCGGATGCCAGCACCGCGCGCCTTCGCTTTCAACAAGGAGAGATTGTTGGAAGCGGGAATGCGCACGGTGTCGGCATAGGTGCACAGCGTCGCGCCATGCTCCAGCGCGAGTGCGATGGCCATGTCCACGCGACCGATGGGCAGCACGCACACCGGGCAGCCGGGGCCGTGGATCATGCGCACGTTATTCGGCAGCAGGTCGGTGACGCCGTAGCGCGAAATCGCGTGGGTGTGGCCGCCGCAGAATTCCATGAAGCTGTAGTCGCGGTCGCGCACCTCGCGTGCGATGGATGCGGCGAGGTTCTTCGCCAGCGAGCCGTCGCGGAATTCGTCGACATATTTCATGTTCCCACCCTAGACTTCATGCTTCCACCGGGTATTTCATGCGGCGGCCGGGTCGAGGTTGCCGATTTCGGCGAACAGTCCCAGCGTTTTCTCCGCCTCTTCTGGATCGAGTTTGTTCAGCGCGAAGCCGACATGCACAATCACGTAATCGCCGAGGCTCACGTCATCGAGCAAGGCCAGCGAAACTTCTTTTCGCACGCCGCCGATATCCACCACGGCATTTTCACCGCTGAAAATCGCAACCACCCTGGCCGGAATCGCAAGACACATCTGTCAACCTTTCAGAAAACTCGATTCTATCTATACCTGCCCCAGCGCGAGCCTGTTTCCTGCTGCAAGCAGGGCCTCCAGCGCCCGAATCTCGGCCCCAAACGCAGCGATGCGCGATTCGGCGATTTCCGCGCCGCGCAAGGCGGCGATGCCCAATTGTGCATCAAGCCAGTCCAGCCATTCGTCCATGCCCTCGCCGGTGCGCGCGGAAAGGACGATGGTGCGGATGCCGGGATTGGCTTGGCGCGCGGCGTCGATGGCGAACGCAACGTCGAAATCCAGATGGGCCAGCAGGTCTGACTTGTTGAGCAGCATCAAGTCGGCGGCGGCGAACATGTCGGGATACTTCAACGGCTTGTCTTCACCCTCGGTCACCGACAGGACCGCGACCTTGTGCGCTTCGCCCAGATCGAACGATGCCGGGCAAACCAGGTTGCCCACGTTTTCGATCAGCATCAGGCTATTCTCCTCGGGGCGCAATTGTTCCAGCGCATGGCCCACCATGAGCGCATCCAGATGGCAGCCGCGACCGGTGTTGATCTGGATGGCGGGAGCGCCGGTGGCGCGAATGCGATCCGCATCGCGCGAGGTCTGCTGATCGCCCTCGATCACGCAAATCGGATACCGGCCCTGCAATGCATCGATGGTTCTGACCAGCAGCGAGGTCTTGCCGGAACCCGGACTCGAAACCAGGTTGAGCGCGAAGATGCCGTGCTCGCGAAAATAATTCCGGTTAGTCGCGGCATAGGCATCGTTCTTGGCAAGAATATCCTGCTCGACTCTGACCATGCGCGCCTGACTCATGCCAGGCGCATGGGCCGGACCGAGGCCGTAATGAAGATCGTGCCCGTGATGATTCGCATCATCGCTATGGGAATGCGCCATGCCATCGGCATGAACGTGAAAATGCATGTATTTGCCAGCGCCCTCGATTTTCGCTTCCCGATTATCACAGCCGCATAGCGCACACATATTTCCCCCTATTCAACTTCCAGTTCCTTGACCCGCATCGCCAAGCCCTCGTCCAGCCGCATGCGATAACCGCCACATTCCGGGCATGGGTCGCTGCGCGACGCCAGCGGTGTAGGCTGCGAACAATCGAAGCACCACGCAAGCCCATCCTGCTCGATGATATCCAGTGCAGCGCCTTCGGCCAGCGTACCACTCGCTATCGCATCGAAACAGAAGCGTATCGCGTCGGGCTCAACGCCGGACAACTTGCCGATTTCCAGACGCACGGTCTTGATCCGTTGAGAACCATTTCGGCGCGCACGATATTCGACCAGTTCGATTACGCTCTCGGTCAGCGACATTTCATGCATGAGACATCTCCGCTCAGGGTATTCGGCGGGTCAGGCCACAAACCAGAGATCAGCACGCCCAACACCAGCAGCGACATGACGATCCCGGCCTCGACGAAAGGTAGTGCAATCGCCGCCATGCCCAGCAAGCCGCCCAGCGCCATGACAGCCACGAAAGAAAGCGGCGTTAGCCAAGCCGCACGACCGCCCAGCTGCGCCGCCCACAGGCCGACGGCAACCATGGCACACAGGCGATCGAGCCCAGTGAAGGGATGCGCCAGACCATGCGCCAATCCGCCCGCCTCGCCCGGATGCGCGTAAGCCAGGCTGGTCATAGCGGCAAACAGCAATGTGAAAGAGGCCACACGGATCGAGTTGTTACGCAATGAAATTTTCATGGCGACTCCTTGTGAAGAATTAGGCGATGTACCCGCCCTGTAATCGCGAAGTCTTTCGACTCTTAACCGGATTTTCGAGAGACACTGTACTCATTCATTGTTAAATATTGAATACGCGCAAACCTGTATTTTGTTGTTCAGGATTCGGGCAATGCCCTATCCGACGCGCAATGAACTTACATCTCGACATGGCCGAATCGATCGCAATAATCGCGTTCCTTTCGTCCACTATTGAGGTTTCCATAATTGGCGACAGTATGCGAAGCCTGCCACGGTTGCTGTTAAAAGTATCTGTCATGAATTACGGAAAGACCACTAAGAGCTGTTCCTTTGCCGAATTCCGCTCCATGAAAAAGCCCGGCTTGAGCCGGGCCTTTTCGTCATGCCTGCCGCTGTCGATCAGTGGTAATAACTCGAATCGTTATTATTATTGCGCTGGTAGCTGGGCCTATCGTTACGGCTGTCTTTGTCGTCACGCTGATAGCTGTGTCCATCTCTTCGGCTATCGTCATCGATCACGCTGACGCCGACGCGTATGGTCGAACCGGGACGATATGGCAGAGTAGTCGTAACGTCCTGTCCGTTGTAACGGTAAACCACGGTGTAACCCTTGATGACTTCGCGGCTATTTTCCACTTCGCGGCAACGCTCCACCTGTTCGGTGCGCGCCTGATCCGGATTGGCGACGCGATCGCCGACCACCGCACCGGCAATACCGCCCACTGCCGTCGCGGCCTTGTTGCCGCTGCCGCCGCCGACCTGGCTACCTAGCACCGCACCCGCGACGCCCCCCACGACCGAGCCGGTCGCGGAACGGTTGCTATCGGGATTGGCGACACGGTCGCCAATCACCGCACCGGCCACCGCACCGGCGCCGGTCGCTACCGTACTGCCATGACCGCCGCCGATCTGGCTACCCAGCAAACCGCCGGCGATGCCACCGAGCACCGCGCCGCCGATCGAACGCTCTTTCGGCGCGACCTGCACGCTTTCCGTCCAGCATTCGCGCTTCGGTTCGTTCACCCGCTCGTAAACCGGAGTCGCGGAAATCACGCGCGCGGTATCGGTAAAATCGGCTGCATAAGCAGTGCCAAACAAAGACAACAAGCTCATAACCAACACACTCTTTTTCATCTTCATCGCTCCTTGAAATGCCCGCATCTGCGAGACAACCTTCTGAGTGGGCACTCTACCGCAGGTTCAATTTTCGGGTGATCTACATTTGTAAAAATTTGTAGCCCGAAGTCGCCGGCATCGACGCAAGCCTACCCGCCCTGCCCCGCCAGATACAACTCCAGCGCATCGTTCAACGCCATCGCCTCCCGCCGCAGCGCCGCATCCACGTCCCCGACCGCATCCCAGTCGCCACGCTCGGCGACACCCTCCAAACGACGCGCCAGCGCCACCACCGGATCAGCATTGAAATACCCCGCCAGCCCTCGTAGCGTATGCGAACTACGCAGCAGCACGACACCGTCCTGCCCGGCTATCGCCGACGCAATCTCGGCAAGTTGGGACTCGCAACTCTCGACGAAGGCATGGCCTATGCTCTCGACCACATCCGAATCCGCGCGGTCCACCGCGGCGGCGTAATCGAAAGGTTCGGGAGTCGCCTCCCGCGCGATACCCGGGGACTCCTTAATCCCGGCCGAGCGGGGTTCGATGCGGTCCAGCGCGGCGCGCAGGCTGGCGGCGACCATCGGTTTGGAAACGAAATCGTTCATGCCGGCATCCAGACAGCGCTGCCTGTCCGCCTCCGTCGCATTCGCGGTCATCGCGACGATGGGAACGGCTTCGCCCCGCTCGCGTATCCGCCGCGTCGTCTCCAGCCCGTCCATTTCCGGCATCAACATATCCATCAGGATCAGGTCGAAAGTCTGCTTCCCGCTCAACTCCAGCGCCTCGCGCCCGTTATGCGCGACCGTCACGCGATGCCCCCAGCGATCCAGCAGCCTGATCACCAGCTTGCGGTTCACGGCGTTGTCCTCGGCCAGCAGAACATTCAGCCTCACTGCCATTTCCTGTGCAACCGACATCGGCTTGCCGGTCGCGACGGAAGACTCAGGAAGTGTCGCATCACAGACCGGGAACTCGGCCTCGAAACCGAACACGCTGCCGCGCCCTACCTCGCTCTCGACTCCCAGTTGCCCCCCCATCGCCGCCACCAATTGACTGGAGATCGCCAGTCCCAATCCTGTGCCGCCGTACTGGCGCGTGGTGGAAGTGTCTGCTTGGCTGAACGCCTCGAAGATGTGCTCCAGTTTGTCTGCCGGGATGCCGATGCCCTGGTCGGCCACCTCGATGCACAACCGCACGCGATCGCCGGCATGAGCCAGCATGTTGACGCGCAGCGCCACTTCGCCGCGATGGCTGAACTTGATCGCGTTGCCCAGCAGGTTGGTCAGCACCTGGCGCAGGCGGCCGGGATCGCCTAGCAGCATCTGCGGCACTGCATCGTCTATGCGGCATACCGCCGCAACGTCTTTTTGCGCGGCGCGCACCGCGAGTATCTTCGCGGTCGACCTGAACAGTTCGCGCACATCGAATGGCAGCTGTTCCAACTCCATTTTGCCGGCCTCGATCTTGGAGAAATCCAGGATGTCGTTGATGATTACCAGCAATGCATCGGCGGACGATTTCACCAGCCCGAGGTATTCGCGCTGCGCGTCATCGAGTTCGGTATCCAGCGCCAATTCGGTCATACCGAGGATACCGTTCATCGGCGTGCGTATCTCGTGGCTCATCACCGCGAGGAATTCGCCCTTGGCACGGCTGGCGGCCTCGGCCGCCTCCTTGGCCTGGATCAGTTCCTGCTCGGTCTGCTTCAGATCGGTCACATCCTGCACCGTGCCGATCAGACGCGCCAATCGGCCGTCGGCATCGAATTCGCTGCGGGCGCGCTCGTGCACATAGCGCACCTCGCCGTCCGGGTGGACGATGCGGTGCACGACATCGTGGATGCCGGTCTGTTCGGCCCGGCGCTCGCTTTCCCGCACCTTGCCGACATCGTCCGGATGTACCGCGGATATGAAGGTCTCGACGCTGGGCTTGAAGCTCGCCGGGTCGTAACCGAAGATGCGGAATATCTCCTCGGACCAGTACAGCTCGCCGCTCACCATGTTCGCTTCCCAGTTGCCCAGATGGGCCTGCACCTGCGCCTCCTCCAGCCTTGCCCGGCTCTCGGCGAGCGCCCGCTCGGCACGCTTGCGCTCGGTGATGTCCTTGAAGTAGCCGAAATGGCAGGTCGTGTCCTTGTACTTCACGATGTTCAGCGATATCTCCACCGGTACCAGCCTGCCGTCCTTGACTCGGTGCACGCTCTCGATGAACTGATTCTTCACCTTGCGCATCTTCTCGACATGCTGCGGCAACATCTCGTAAGTGAAATTCGGGTCCCAGTCCGGGATGCGCCAGGTCAGCACCTCCTCGCGCGGCGCGCCGAAATGCCGCACAGCCGCCTCGTTGACGTAAGCCATGCGGCAATTGTCGTCGTCGTCGATCAGGAAGAACGGGTCGCCGCTCTTCTCGATCATCAGCCGGTACAACTCGAGGTCTTCCTCGGTCCGTTTGCGCTCGGTGATATCGGTACGCACCGAAACGTACTGGTAGGGTTTGCCATGCTCGTCGAGGAAGGGCACGATGGTCGATGCGACCCAGTAGTGGCTGCCGTCCTTCGCGCGATTGCGCACCTCGCCGTGCCACACCTTGCCGCCGGCGAGGGTCCGCCACATGTCGCTGAAAAACTCCTGCGAGTGGTAACCGGAATTGACGAGGCGATGGTTTTGTCCCAGCAGCTCCGCTTCGCTGTACTGACTGGTCTCGATGAAACGCCGGTTGACGTAGAGGATGTTGCCCTGCACGTCGGTGACGCTGACGATCGCGTGTTCGTCCATCGCGATCTTCTGGTTTCCGAGTTCGTTCAATGCCTGCTGAGCCTGTTCCCGAAGCATGCGCATGCGATAGAAGGCGAAGGTCGCGTAGGACATCATCGCCAGCGCCACGGCGAACAACAGCATCAGGTAGCGATGCGCGCGCGCTTCCTCGCGCTGATAGAAGACATCGTAGGCCGCGGCGAAACCGTCGGCCATACCTTCCTGCTGGCCGGTGATGGTCAGTTCGCGCATCAGTTGCGCGGCCTCGGCTTCCAGCGCCGACACCTGCTGCAGGTGCTGCAATACCGGCTTCAAGCCTGCCAGTTCGCTCTTCGGCAGGCCGTTCAGCGCCCGATGGAGAGCGGCGGTATCGTCCCGTAACCGGGCCGGATCGAACAACGAGGCGTCGCTGGATACTCCTGCAATGTCCTGACGGAGACGGCGCAGGGGCGCACCGACTTGTGCCAGCACCGCCGGCGGCGAAGAGCGCAGCGCTTCGTCCATCGCACGCGGCAGATACAGCAGCGAGTTGCGCAACACCGCGCTGTTCGACTTGAAGCGTTCCAGCATGTCCAGCTCTGTATTCATGCGCGCTTCCATCCGGCCGAACGCCCCCCATACCAGCGGATCGTCACGCAGAACCTGCAACGCCTCGCCCTGCTTCAGTTCGCGCAGTTGCCGCTGCAGTCTGGACGACACCGCCACCAGCGGATCGAAGTTGTTCAGCAAATGGAAATGCTGTTTGAGCACCGACTCGCCCAATTCGGCATCGTAGCGGCCGACCGCCGCGACACCGCTGATGATCTGGTTGTGGTAATGCGGATCGAAAGGTCGCGATTTGACGAACATCAGCAGCAGCAGCAACGCGGCCAGCAGCCAGCCCAGCAGGCGTATCCAGTTCCCCCTGAAGTTGGTTGCCACCATGTTCATTTCAGCGCCTCGCCCTGATATTCGCCGGTCAGTGTGCGCAGGAAGGCAGCGATCAACCGCTGCCGTTCCTCGCCCAGCTTCACGCCCAGCTGATGCTGGGCCATCAGGCGTACCGCATCATCCAGCGTTGCGGCCGAGCCGTCGTGGAAATACGGCGCGGTCAATGCGACGTTGCGCAAGCCTGGCACCTTGAACTCGAAGCGCAGCTCCTCGATGCCGGTCAGGTTGTATCGCCCGAAATCGGCTTTGGTGACATTGCCTCGACCGGCGAAATAATCCTCCATCACCCCCATCTTCTCGTACAGGTTGCCGCCGATGTTCACCCCCTGATGGCAGGAGACGCAGCCCAGCTCCTTGAATAACTGGTAGCCGGTCTGCTCGTCATCGCTCAGCACCGCCTTGTCGCCACGCAGATAACGGTCGAAGCGCGAGTTCGGCGTATACAGCGAACGCTCGAAGGTGGCGATCGCATCCTTAATGTTGTTTGCGGTGATACCGTCCGGATAGATCGCGGCGAATGCCTTGCGGTAGCCGTCATCCCGGCGCAGCTTGCCCAGCACCTGCGGCCAGCTGCTCGCCATTTCAGCCTTATCGTGGATAGGCCCGTCAATCTGCTCCTCCAATGTCGCCGCCCGCCCATCCCAGAACTGGCGGAAGTTGAAGCCGCTATTGAACACGGTCGGCACATTGATCGCCCCCTCGCGCCCGCCCACCCCGCGCGAGTGCGCCACATGATCCGCGCCTCCGCGATCGAAGCCGTGGCAGTTCGCACAGGACAAGCTGTTGTCGCCGGATAACCGCGCATCGTGAAACAACCGTCTGCCGAGCGCCACACGATCCGGGTCCAGTTCGATCTCGATCGGGATCGGAGCTATGGGCTCCCGGCCCGCCTCGACGGAAAACTGCAATTCGGAGGCTGGGCGCGGCTTGGCCTCGGAAGGAGACAGCAACCAGGCGAGCAGCGCGGCCGACATCAATACCCCGAACGCGATCACCACGCGCCCCTGCAGACGCTCGCGCAACTTCGCGGATCTCGTCTCAAGCATCTGCATAGACCTCGACCAGCACCGCGTCGTCCGACAGTCCCTGCCCGTCGCAGTATGCATCCAGCTCCATCCAGATCGCCTCCAGCGGCAATTGCTCGCGATGGATGCGCGCCAGCAGTCCCTCCAACCTTGTCTGCCCGAACAGCTCCCCGGACGGGGACGCGGCTTCGGTGAGTCCGTCGGTGTACTGATAGATGCGTGAGTCGGGCGCGAGGGCTATCTCCGCATGCGGAGCCATGCCGTCTGCCGACTCGACGATACCCAGAGGGAGTCCGGCGGACTTCACCCGGATCGCTTCATGGGCCGCGCTCAGGCACAGCAAGGGCGGCAGGCCGCAGTTCCACAGCCGCACCTGTTTCTGGTCGGGAGACAGTTCCAGCGCACCGGCGGCCATGTAGATCTGCGTCGGCAACTGGCGCGACAGCGTGCCGTTCAGTTCCGCGAGGATATGGCCGAGGTCGCGCCCTTCGGCGGTAAGGTGGTAGAAAATCCAGGAAACCAGCGGCGCGCCGAACGCGGCCGTCAGACCATGTCCGGAGAAATCGCCGACCAGCACATGGTGGCTGCCGTCGGGACGCCGCGCCGACAGCACCAGGTCTCCCGCAGTGCGTTCCAGCGACTTCTGGACATGCCGCACCCCGCGGGTATCGAACGGGCTGGCAGAACGCATCCGCGTGACAATGTCTTCCAGCAGCTCCTTCTCGTCGCTGAGTATCAGGTTCTGCTGTTCCAGCTTGCGCCGGCCCGCGCGCAAGGCCAGCATGTTGCGCGCCCGCGCGGTGAATTCGGTCTTGTCGATGGGCTTGGTCAGGAAGTCGTTCGCACCGGATTCCAGCGCCTCGTGGCGCACCTCGAGCTGGTCGTTCGCGGTCACCATCAGCACGGGGATGTCGGCGCGACCGGGAATCTCGCGGAAGCGGCGCAGGAATTCGATGCCGTCGATTCCCGGCATCATGTAGTCGAGCAACACCAGGTCGGGAACATGATCGCCGCACCATGCCAGTCCCTGCGCCGGATCGGTGAAACCGACCGCCTCGCAGCCGTCCAGCTTCGCGATCAGATGGGACAGCAGCGTGACGTTGATCTGCGTGTCGTCCACCACCAGCACGTTCATCTTCATGCGCTTCCCTCCGAATTCAAGGCCCGCCGAAAGGCGGTTAACTGTACTGCATCAGCGACGGCGGTGGCGGATGAATTCGACCAGCGCCGGCAGGAACGAAACGACGATGATGCCGAGAATAATCAGCGTCAGGTTGTCCTTCACCAGCGGGATGTTGCCGAACAGGAAGCCCGCCACGGAAAGGCCGCCTATCCAGGCGATGCTGCCCAGCGCGCTATACAGCATGAACAAACGGTAACGCATCAGACCGATGCCGGCGACGAACGGCGCGAAGGTGCGCACGATGGGCAGGAAGCGCGCGAAGATGATGGTCTTGCCGCCGTGCTTCTCGTAGAAGGCGTGGGTCCTGTCGATATGCTCGCGCTTGATCAGGCCGTTGGTGCGCTTCAGCAGCTTCATGCCGACCAGCCGGCCTATCCAGTAGTTGGTGTTATCGCCGCCGAACGCCGCGAGCACCAGCAGCGGCACCAGCCACTCCAGTTGCAATGCTCCCATGCCGCACAGCGCACCGGCGACGAACAGCAGCGAATCGCCCGGCAGGAACGGCGTGACCACCAGCCCGGTCTCACAGAAGATAATCAGGAACAGGATCGCATACACCCACACGCCGTATTCGGCGGTGAGCTTCAGCAAATGTGTGTCCAGATGCAGGACGATGTCGATAAAGGCGGCAAGCAAATCCAAGAGAGCACCTCAGGAACCGTCATTCCCGCGCAGGCGGGAATCCAGTCTAAACAAAAATCCCTCCGCAACGCGGAGGACAAAATCAAACTGCATGATTAACAAACCCGCTGGATGGCCGTTCCTCGAAACTCGCCGCCAGCGTCTCGTTTTCCCGCCTGCGCGGGAATGACGTGATTTGGAATTTCGAGTCGTAGGTCGGGTTAGCGTAGCGTAACCCGACGTATTGCCTATCCATGTCGGGTTACGGCCTGCGGCCTAACCCGACCTACTTCGAATACTACGGCAGCACTTCTTCCGCTTCGGTCGGCTCCGGCTTGATAAAGTCCTCGCGCGACACGCCGAACATCATCAGCAGCGGGCTGGCGACCAGCACCGAGGAATAGATGCTGAACAAAATACCGATGGTCAGCGCCATCGCGAAGTAATGCAGCGTCTCGCCGCCCATCAGCAGCATCGCGCCGACCATCATCTGCGTCGAGCCGTGGGTGATGATGGTGCGCGACATCGTGCGGGTGATCGCGTTGTCGATGATCTCGGCCACTTCGGCTTTACGCATGGAACGGAAGTTCTCGCGGATACGGTCGAACACCACAACGGATTCGTTCACCGAATAGCCCAGCACCGCGAGCACCGCGGCCAGCACCGACAGCGAGAACTCCCACTGGAAGAACGCGAAGAAGCCGAGGATGATCACCACGTCGTGCAGGTTGGCGATGATCGCCGCGAGGCCGAACTTCCATTCGAAGCGCAGCCACAGATAGCCGACGATGCCTAGGGACACCAGCAACAACGCCATTGCGCCGTTCTCGATCAGATCCTTGCCGACCTGCGGACCGACGAACTCGACGCGGCGCATCTCGACGGTGGCGTCCTGCGCACGCAACGATTCCATCACCTGCTCGGAGAGTTTTGCGCCGGCGATGTTCTGCTTCAGCGGCACCTGGATCAGCACGTCCTGGCTGGAGCCGAAGTTCTGCACCAGCGCGTCCGGCAATCCGGTCGCGGCCATGCGCTCGCGCACCTTGGCGATGTCGGCCGGCTGCGCATAATGCACCTCGATCACCGTGCCGCCGGTGAAGTCCACGCCGAAGTTCAGCCCCTTGGTCGCGAGGAAGAACACCGCGAGAAGAAAAGTCACCAGCGAGATCGTGGTGGTGTACTTCCCGTAGCTCATGAACGGGATGTCGCGTTTAATCTTGAAGAATTCCATTTCAGTTTCCCCTGAATAAAACCAGATAATCCATTAGGCCGTCATACCGGCGAAGGCCGGTATCCAGCAATCAAAACACTCCGCGAAGCGGACAAAGCCAATGTATGGGCCCGCTTACGCGGGAATTTGTTAATCATCTGGATTCCGGCCTTCGCCGGAATGACGTATCTTTTCTAATGGACAATCCGGGATAAAACAACCGTAGTCGGGCAGAGCCCGCCCTACCCTTTTGTCAGCCTATCGCCACCTTGTTCAATCGCGCCTTGCGACCATAGATGATGTTCACCAGCGCGCGCGACACTAGGATCGCGCTGAACATCGAGGTCAGGATGCCCAGGCACAGCACCACCGCGAAGCCCTTGATCGGACCGGAGCCGAACATGAACAGCGCGACGCCGGCGATCAGCGTGGTGACGTTGGAGTCGAGAATGGTGCCCCATGCACGGTCGTAGCCCGCGTGGATCGCCGCCTGCGGCGTGACGCCGTTGCGCAGCTCCTCGCGGATGCGCTCGTTGATCAGCACGTTCGCGTCGATCGCCATGCCCAGCGTCAGCGCGATGCCCGCCATGCCCGGCAGCGTCAGCGTCGCCTGCAGCATCGACAGCAAGGCCACCAGCAGCAGCAGGTTCGCGCCCAGCGCCAGCACCGAGATCGTGCCGAACATCAGGTAATAGGCGACCATAAACACCGCGATCATCATGAAGCCGATCTTGGTGGAATCGAAACCGCGGGTGATATTTTCCGCGCCCAGGCTGGGACCGACGGTGCGCTCTTCGACGATCTCCATCGGTGCGGCCAGCGCGCCTGCGCGCAGCAGCAGCGCGGTGTCCTGCGCCTCGACGGTGTTCATCTGGCCGCTGATCTGCACGCGGCCGCCGCCGATTTCCTCGCGTATCACCGGCGCGGTGACGACCTCGCCACGGCCCTTTTCGAACAGGATGATCGCCATGCGCTTGCCGACGTTCTCGCGCGTCGCTTCCTTGAATTTGCGCGCACCTACGCTATCCAGATTGATGTGCACCGCCGCCTCGTTGGTGCGGTTGTCGAAACCGGGCTGCGCGTCGTTGATGCGCTCGCCGGTCAGGATCACCTGCTTCTTCACCAGCAGCATCCGGCCTTCGCGATCCTTAAACATGTCGGTGCCGAACGGTGCGGCCGCCCCCGGAACGGCCTGATGCTCCTCGTCCACCATGCGCACTTCCAGTGTCGCAGTACGACCGAGGATGTCCTTGGCACGTGCAGTGTCCTGCACGCCCGGCAACTGCACCACGACACGGTCCGCACCCTGCTGCTGGATCACCGGCTCGGCTACGCCCAGTTCGTTGACGCGGTTGCGCAGCGTCAACAGGTTCTGCTGAATCGCGGAATCCTGAATGCGGCGCTCGGCTTCCGGCTTCAGCGTCGCGCGCAACAGGAATTCGCCCCCCTCGTCCTTGTCGACCAGCGCGTAATCGGCGAAACGCTGCTTGATCTCGGCCTCGCCCTTGGCGCGCGCATCGGCGTCGCGGAAGCGCACCACCAGATCGTTACCGTCGCGGGTCACACCGGCATAGGCGAGATTCTGCTCGCGCAATGCGCTACGGATATCGCCCGTCGCCGCTTCCAGCGCCTTGTCCAGCGCGGCCTTCATGTCCACCTGCAACAGGAAATGCACACCGCCACGCAAGTCCAGACCGAGATACATCGGCAGCGCATGCAGATCCGTCAGCCATTGCGGCGAACGCGACAGCAGGTTCAACGCAGCCATGTAATCGTCGCCCAGTTGCGCGACCAGCACGTCTTTGGCCTTGAGCTGTTCGTCGGTCCCGGCGAAGCGCGCCTTGACACTATTGCCGTCCAGCGCGACCACTTCGGGATGCAGCCCCGCATCCTTGAGGATGCCCTCGATGCGCGCTTGCAGCGCCTCGTCCGCCTTCAGGCTGGCGCGCAACGGCTGCACTTGCACCGCGGGCGACTCGCCATAAAAATTCGGCAGGGTATAGATCAGACCGGCCAGCAGCACGGCCAGGATCAACAGGTATTTCCACAGGGGATAGCGGTTCATGGCGACCTCACAAAAACCGCCGCACTGCAAAAGCGCAGCCGGCGGTCTTCCTCGCGTTGGGATGTATTACTTGATGGACTTGATCGTGCCCTTGGGCAGCACGTTCTGGATCGCGGCCTTCTGCACCGTCACGACGACGTTCTCGGCGATTTCGATGCCAGCATATTCTTCATATACCTTGCTCACGGTGCCGACTTCGCCGCCGACGGTGATGACTTCGTCGCCGCGCTGCAGCGCCTCGACCATCGCCTTGTGTTCCTTGGCGCGCTTGCTCTGCGGGCGCAACACGAGGAAATAGAACACCGCGACCAGCGCGATCAGCGGCAAGAATTCCATGAAACCCGCTTGCGGTGCAGCGGCAGCGGACTCGGCGTAGGCATTGCTGATGAACATCTTTTAAATCTCCGAAAGTAATGAAACGAAAGGCGGGCATTCTAGCATGAAGGTTGTTACAACTTGCCCCCGCCGGCGCGCATCCGTTTGAAACGCTCCACGAATTCCGCAAACGCATCCGCCTCGATAGACGCGCGGATGTCGCGCATCAGGTCCTGGTAGTAATGCAGGTTGTGGATGGTGTTCAACCGCGCGCCGAGGATTTCGCCGAGACGGTGCAGGTGATGCAGGTAGGCGCGGCTGAAGTTGCGGCAGGTGTAGCAACTGCAATCCGCATCCAGCGGACTGGTGTCCATGCGGTATTGCGCGTTCTTGATGCGCACGTCGCCGTGACGCGTGAACAGGTGGCCGTTGCGCGCGTTGCGCGTGGGCATCACACAGTCGAACATGTCGATGCCCTGCGACACCGCCGCGACGATGTCCTCCGGCGTGCCCACACCCATCAGGTAGCGCGGTTTGTCGGCAGGCAACTGCGGCGCGGTGTGGGTCAAGATGCGCAGCATGTCGTCCTTGGGCTCGCCCACCGACAGGCCGCCGATGGCGTAGCCGTCGAAGCCGATGTTGGTGAGTCCCGCGAGCGATTCGTCGCGCAGATGCTCGTGCATACCGCCCTGCACGATGCCGAACAGCGCGTTGGGATTGCCCTCGTGGCCGCGCTTGCTGCGCTCGGCCCAGCCCAGCGACATGCGCATCGACTCGCCCGCGACCCGCTCGTCCGCCGGATAAGGCGTGCACTCGTCGAAGATCATCACGATGTCGGAATTCAGCACCTTCTGGATGCGCATCGACTCTTCCGGCGACAGGAAGCATTTGTCGCCGTTCACCGGCGACCGGAACTCCACGCCGCCGCCGGTGATCTTGCGCAACGCGCCCAGGCTGAACACCTGGAAGCCGCCGGAGTCGGTCAGTATCGGACCGTCCCAACCCATGAAGCGATGCAGCCCGCCATGCGCCTCGATCACGTCGAGTCCGGGCCGCAGCCACAGGTGGAAGGTATTGCCCAGCACGATATGAGCATCGATGTCACGCAGCTCGGCGGGCGACATCGCCTTCACCGTGCCGTAGGTTCCCACCGGCATAAAGGCCGGCGTTTCAACTTTGCCGTGGGCAAGTTGCAGAGTGCCGCGGCGGGCGAGACCGTCGCGATTATGTAAATGAAATTCCATTATTAACCTTTTATTTCTGCGCCTTAACGATACTCATTGCCGTCGCCACCATACCGCCCATGTCGGCGAGGTTGCCGGGCAGGATGAGGGTGTTACCTTCCTTGGCGACATTGGCGAAGGCTTCGACGTATTTTTCCGCGACCTTGAGATTGACCGCATTCATGCCGCCGGGCGCTTCGATGGCATCGGCCACCATGCGGATGGCTTGTGCGGTGGCGGAAGCCACGGCCTTGATCGCCTCGGCCTCGCCTTGGGCATTGTTGATCGCGGCCTGTTTCTCGCCTTCGGAACGCTGAATGAAGGCTTCGCGCTCGCCGGTGGCGATGTTGATCTGCTCCTGCTTACGTCCTTCCGATGCGGCGATCAGGGCGCGCTTCTCGCGCTCGGCAGTGATCTGCGCCTGCATGGCATGCAGGATTTCCTTGGGCGGGGTGAGGTCCTTGATCTCGTAACGCAGCACTTTTACGCCCCAACTGGTCGCCGCCTCATCCAGCGCCGCAACGACGGCGCGATTAATGTCGTCGCGCTCTTCGAAGGTCTTGTCCAGCTCCATCTTGCCGATCACCGAACGCAAGGTAGTCTGAGCAAGTTGGGTGATCGCCATGATGTAATTGCTGGTGCCGTAGGACGCCAGCCTGGGATCGGTCACCTGGAAATACAGGATGCCGTCCACTTGCAACTGGGTGTTGTCCTTGGTGATACAGACCTGGCTGGGCACATCCAGCGGCACTTCCTTGAGCATGTGTTTGTATGCGACACGGTCGATGAAGGGAATAACGATATTCAGCCCCGGCGACAATGCGGCATGAAAACGTCCCAGACGCTCGACCACCCAGGAGTTTTGCTGCGGCACAACCTTAAGCGCCTGAACGGCAAAAATACCGGCTGCGACCAAAATTAAAAATGCGATTTCCATGATTCCTCCTTAAGGTTTCTGCTGCGTCAGAACAAGCTTCGAACCTTGCACCGCCTTGATATACAGAGGCACATCACGCGAAGTGACGACATTCTCCGGCTGTGCATCCCAGTCCGCGCCACGATAATGCACCCGTGCCGAACCATCTTCATTCCATGCGATTACCTTCACTGGCTGGCCGATGTCGAAGCTGTCATTTTTTTCCTCCACAGGCTGGGTAATTTTGCTGCGGCGCAGAATCAGGATTCCGATGACCGCAGCGATTCCAGCCAGCGTAAGCTGCCAAACCAATCCCAGCCCCGCCAACGCGGCTACGCCCCCCAAGGCCACGGCAATGGATAGCACCAGCATGTAAAACGTGCCGCTCACCATCTCTAATCCCAACAAGATTAAAGCCAGTGCCAACCAGTATGCGTACGGTGCCATTTTGTTTCCTTTCTGCGGCTGCGATGAGGTCTATGCTAGCAGCATTCAATCTCATTCTCTTTCGATCAGCATCGCATCCCCGTAACTGAAGAAGCGATATTCCTTGTCCACCGCATGGCGGTAGGCCGCCAGCATGCTCTCCATGCCGCCGAAGGCGCACACCAGCATCAGCAGCGTGGACTTCGGCAGGTGGAAATTGGTCAGCAGCACGTCCACCACGTTGAATCGGTAACCCGGCGTGATGAAGATGCGCGTCTCGCCCGAGCCAGCCTTCAGCTCGCCACTCGCCGCAGCACTCTCCAGCGCGCGCAGGCTGGTCGTGCCGACCGAGACCACGCGTCCGCCCGCGGCGCGCGCAGCAGCGATGGCATCCACTGTTTCCTGCGGAATTTCGTAACGCTCGCTGTGCATCGCGTGCTCATGGATGTTCTCGGCGCGCACTGGCTGGAACGTGCCCGCGCCGACATGCAGCGTGACATAGGCGAGCGCAGCACCCTGGTCGCGCAAGGCTTGCAGCATCGCATCGTCGAAATGCAGTCCCGCAGTGGGTGCGGCCACCGCGCCTGCCTCGCGCGCGAATACGGTCTGGTAGCGCTGCTCGTCATCGTCGCCCGCCACATGGGTGATATAGGGCGGCAACGGCAGACGTCCGTAGCGTTCCAGCAAGTCCAGCACCGGCTCTTCGTTCAAAAAGCGCAGATGGAAGAACTCGCCCTCGCGTCCCAGCACCTCGACCGGCAGCACATCGCACAGCATCAGCCTCGCGCCCGCCTTGGGCGACTTGCTGGCGCGCATCTGCACCAGCACTTCGTGCTCGTTCAGCACGCGCTCGACCAGCACTTCGACCTTGCCACCGGTCTCTTTCTCGCCGAACAAGCGCGCCTTGATGACGCGGGTGTCGTTCAACACCAGCACGTCGTTCGGGCGAATGAAGCGCAACAGGTCGGTAAATCGGCAATCTTCCAGCGAGCCATCGTGCGCATAAAGCAAACGGCTAGAGCCTCGAATCTCAGGCGGATACTGCGCGATCAGGTGCTCGGGCAGGACAAAATCGAATTTTTCGGTACGCATGAACAACAGTGGAAAGCTTGGTGAGGGCGCGATTGTAGTTGATGAAGCGCTTCGTTTCATGGATAATTCGCCGCTCTTTGCAGCAACACCGCAAAGCCGGGGTGATGGAACTGGTAGACGTGCCGGACTCAAAATCCGGTGCCCGAGAGGGCGTGGGGGTTCGATTCCCCCCCCCGGCACCAACAAAATGAAAGGCAGGATTATTCCCTGCCTTTTTTCTTTTCAGCCATTTTTCTTTTCGCTTGGGGATTTCTCCATGATCTGGAAACCGAACGTCACCGTCGCCGCAGTCATCGAACGCGAGGGTAAATTCCTGCTGGTGGAAGAAGAGACCGCGCAGGGCCTGCGCTTCAATCAACCCGCCGGACACTGGGAACCGAACGAAACGCTGGAACAAGGCGCGGCGCGCGAGGCGCTGGAAGAAACCGCTTACCATTTCACGCCGCAACACCTGACCGGCATCTACCGCTGGCATTCGGACAATGCAAACATCACTTATCTGCGCTTTGCCTTCTGCGGCGAAATCACCGGTCACGAGCCGGAGCGCGAACTGGACGAAGGCATCGTGCGTGCGGTGTGGATGACTATCGACGAAGTCCGCACCACGCAGGAACGCCATCGCAGCCCGCTGATCCTACGCTGCATCGAAGACTATCTGGCGGGCAAGCGTTACCCTCTGGAACTGATCACCCACTATGACTAACGAGCAAGCTCGTTTCCCTCTCCCCAACCCCGCTCCGCGCCCCACGGACGGGGCTGCATCCCCGTCCGGCTCCAGCGGCGGGAAGCACGCTTCCCGAAACCCCGTCTTCGCCCCGCAAGCGGGCGAGGGGGCAAACGTGCCGCTTCGCGGCGCACAAAAAAAACTCCGCGTGGTCGTCGGCATGTCCGGCGGCGTCGATTCCTCGGTCACCGCGCTGTTGCTGAAGCAGCAAGGCTACGACGTGGTCGGCCTGTTCATGAAGAACTGGGAAGACGATGACGACAGCGAATACTGCTCGTCGCGCCAGGACCTGATCGACGCGGTGTCGGTCGCCGACACCATCGGCATTCCCATCGAAGCGGTGAACTTCGCGAAGGAATACAAGGACCGCGTATTCAGCTATTTCCTGCGCGAATACGAAGCCGGGCGCACACCCAATCCGGACATCCTGTGCAACTCCGAGATCAAGTTCAAGGCCTTCCTCGACCACGCGATCCAGCTTGGCGCGGACTGCATCGCGACAGGTCATTATGCGCAGGTGCGCGAGGTGGAGGGCCTGTTCCAGTTGCTGAAGGCGGCGGACGCCAGCAAGGACCAGAGCTATTTCCTGCATCGGTTGAACCAGGCGCAGTTGTCCAAGGCGATGTTCCCGCTGGGCAAGATGTTGAAGTCCGAGGTGCGCGCCATCGCCGAGCAACATGGTCTATCGAACTACGCGAAGAAAGATAGCACCGGCATCTGTTTCATCGGCGAACGCCCGTTCCGCGAATTCCTCAACCGCTACCTGCCGACCCAGCCGGGCGACATGGTCACGCCCGAAGGAAAAATTATGGGACAGCACATGGGGCTGTCCTTCTATACCTACGGCCAGCGCCAAGGACTGGGCATAGGCGGCGGCAAGGATTCGTCGGGCGAACCGTGGTTCGTCGCGGGCAAGGACATGGCGCACAACCGCCTAATCGTGGTGCAGGGCCATGACCACCCCATGCTGCTGAACCCGCAACTGGATGCGCTGGACATGCACTGGATAGCCGGGCATGCGCCCGACCTGTCGAGCCCCTATGCGGCCAAGACGCGCTACCGCCAGCAGGATGCGGCGTGCCGTGTCGCATCGACAGATGCCGACCGGGTTCATTTCACGTTCGACGAAGCGCAATGGGCGGTCACGCCGGGCCAATCGGTCGTCGTGTACGACGGCGAAGTATGTCTGGGCGGCGCGATCATCGAACAAGGACAGAACTGATTCGCGTAAAATGCGCACCTGTTATTCGTAGGTCGGGCTTTAGCCCGACTTGAAAATGATGTCGGACTAAAGTCCGACCTACAACTTCCGATTCAAGGCCCGATCATGAACACTCTCACCGCCCTCTCCCCTCTCGACGGACGCTACGCAGGCAAGGTCGATTCCCTGCGCGGCTATTTCAGCGAATTCGGCCTGATCCGCTTCCGCGTGCTGATCGAGATCGAATGGCTGAAGGCGCTGAGCGCGCAGGCCGACATCCCCGAGATCGCGCCGTTCTCCGCCGCGACCGTGGCACAGCTGGATGCGCTCAACGCGAATTTCAGCGAGGCCGATGCCACCGCGATCAAGGCTATCGAGAAGACCACCAACCACGATGTGAAGGCGGTGGAATACTGGCTGCGCGAGAAGCTGGGTTCCAACCCGGAGACCGCGGGCGTGCTGGAGTTCATCCACTTCGCCTGCACCTCGGAAGACATCAATAACCTCAGTCACGCGCTGATGCTCAAAGGCGCACGCGAAGCGGCGATGCTGCCTGCGCTGCAAGGCCTGATCGCACGCATGAAGGAACTCGCACACCAGCTCGCCGACATGCCGATGCTGTGCCGCACCCACGGCCAGACCGCGACGCCCAGCACGCTGGGCAAGGAGATGGCGAACGTGGTGTACCGTTTGCAGCGCGCCGAACAGCGCCTCGCGGGCGTAGAAATCCTGGGCAAGATCAACGGCGCGGTGGGCAACTACAACGCGCACCTGTCGGCCTATCCAGAGGTGGATTGGGAGTCGTTCGCTAAAAAATTCGTCGAAGCTCGCGGCATCACCTTCAATCCCTACACCATCCAGATCGAGCCACACGATTACATGGCCGAGCTGTACGACGCATTCGCGCGCATCAACACCATCCTGATCGACCTCGACCGCGACGTGTGGGGCTACATCTCCATGGGCTTCTTCAAGCAGAAGGTCGTCAAGGGCGAAGTCGGCTCCTCGACCATGCCGCACAAGGTCAATCCGATCGACTTCGAGAACTCGGAAGGCAACCTCGGCATGGCCAACGCGATGCTGCGCCACCTGTCCGAGAAGCTGCCGATCTCGCGCTGGCAGCGCGACCTGACCGACTCCACCGTGCTGCGCAACATGGGCGTGGCGCTGGGCTATACCCTGCTCGGCTACGAGTCGCTGCTGAAGGGGCTGAACAAGCTGGAAGCCAACCCGCAGCGCGTGGCGGACGACCTGAACAACAGCTGGGAAGTGCTGGCCGAACCGATCCAGACCGTAATGCGCCGCTATAACATCGAGAACGCCTATGACAAGCTGAAGGACCTGACGCGCGGCAAGGGCGGCATCAACAAAGAGAGCCTCGCCGTTTTCATCGCGACGCTGGACATCCCGGAAGCCGAGAAGCAGCGATTGTTGCAACTCTCGCCGGCCACCTACACCGGCAAGGCGGCGGAACTGGCGAAGCGTATCTAGTTCATTATCGCCCCCGGAAACAAACAAGCCCGCAATTGCGGGCTTGTTTGTTTTCAACACCCAGACATCACTAGGGAATCGCGGCCCCCTTCTGGAACGCCGCCGCCCCGCTGACCACGGACGCGCCATTAGTAAATCCGTAGATCATCGCCGCACCTGCACCGGCCGCGCCGGTGAAGGCGCCGCCGATGTCGGCCTGCGTCGTGCCGGAACAGCCCGCGCCCGTGCAGCTTGCCGACAGCGCTCCCCCTCCGACGACAAAAGTATTGGCGCTGAACATCGATCGCTGCTGGATCGGGATGGCTGTGCCGCTCGCCGTCAGCGTCATCGAGTTGATGCCGACATTCACGCCAACATCGACCGTTTGCGCAGTGAAGTTCGCCACCAGCGTCGCGCTGTTCAGCGTACCGATGGCACCCAGATTGTCGGTCGGCGCGGTTCCGCCCCCCAGAACATAGTTATAGACGCCGCTGACCGGCAACGCAACCGGCGCGGTCATCGTCGGCGTGGCGATCCAGTGCAGGGAGGCAGACCCGAGCGCAGTCGGCGTCACCGCGCCGGTGGCGCGATCAGTGACATCGACCGAACCGCCCACCCAGCGTCCCCAGCTGATGCCGGTGGTCGGATCGGTCCCCAACCCCGTCTGGGTTGCAGTTCCAATCGACAACCTCGAGGAGCCCGTATCGGTCATGCCGTTGGCGTTGAATCCGGTGTCGAAGGCCGTCACTCCTCCCGCCACCTCGGTCACCCGCGTAGCGTTGTTGTAAGCGCCATCCACCATTCCGCTGCTGGTGACGCTGACAGAGTTGAAACCGGACATCCCCACCAGGCGGTAGGCCGTGGCGGTATCCGCCGGGGCGGAGGCCACCAGCGCCACCGTGCCGTTCACCATTTCAAGCGGCGCAGTGTTCGACGTGCCGTTGCCCGCCCCGAATGCGCCGGATGCCTGGATCGTACCGCTGGCCAGCTGCCAGATACCGGTCAGCTCGTTGGCTGTGGGGCCGTAGAAATGACCGCTGGTCGAACCCAGCGTGCCCGCCGCCACATTGACCGGGCTGGCGGTCAGTCCCGCAGGAGCCGCACCCGCGGTCACGGCGCCGCTGAAGGCATTGGTCGCAATGGTGGCGGCCAGCGACAGGTCGTTGAAATAGCCCACCGCTCCGCCTGTGGTTCGATCCACCACCTGGATGCCGGTTGCCGTGCCGCTCAATGCTCCGGTGGTGAAGTTGGCGAACAGGCTGACACCACCCAGCAGGGTATATGGCGTATTGGTCGCGCTGTTCTGCGCTCCGCCGACCATTGCTCCGTAGTAATAGCCGTTCACCGCGAAGTTGCTGACGGGCATCGAGGTCGAGGGCGTCATCAGCATGCCTCCGGCGAATTCGCCGCTGGAGAAGGGACCGGTCGCAGTGGCGGGCGCCAGTCCGGCTGGCGTCGGGAGCAGGCGCCATTCGCCGAAATTGGAATATTTTGCGCTGTAACTCGAACCGTAAGTGTCCATCGAGAACGTTTCGCCCGATGCCGCCATGCCGAAATAGGCGCCCGTCTTGGATTGATCGGCCGTCAAACTGGCCACCGATGCGGTGATCCCGCCGGACAAGGCGGCAGCGAGCGGCTGCCCATTGGCCAGCGTCAAGCTCAGCGCAGTCGCAGGCTGAACGGCCAGGGTGGCATTCGGGTCGCCGGCCGGAAAGGCGACGCTGACCGTACCTCCCGTCACGACCGGGCCGGTCACCGTCACCGACGGCGCCCGCACCGCCACCATGTCGGCCGAGGTAAAGCTGCTGGGAACGGTCGGCATCGCCATCGACGCGCTCAGCTGGTACTGGAACAACGCCCCGTCCAGTCCGCTGCCGGTGAGTTGCCCGCTGAGAGAGCCGGTTCCGGTCGTCGCGCCGGGCGTCGCGGCATCCATCGTCACGCTCAGTACGTTCGCCACTCCGGTTCCGGTAGTCGCCCAGAATGCGTTCTTGCTGTAGTTGGACCAGCTCAACGGTACGCCGGCAGCGGTAGCGGACCAGTTATGTCCGTTGACGCCGGTCAGTCCCAGCGCAATATCCACCGTCTGGTTGGTGAAGTTGACCGTCAGGCTGGCGCTGGACAAAGCGCCGGCCTGACCGTACTGGTTGGTCGGCGCGGTGCCGCCGTCGAGTGCGTAACTCATGCTGCCCAGCAACACCTCGGGCAGGTAGATCGGATCCAGCCCCGGCCCTTGAATCCAGTGGAACTGTCCACCGAACGGAGTGGTATAGCTATAGGCGCGCGTCCCCTCGTCCCAGGCGCCGAACTGGATGCCGGTCGCCGCATCGGCCGCCGCCTGTCCGGCGCAGGTGACGCAGTTGATCGTGGTCGTGCTGGTGTTGCCGGCTCCGGCGTTATAGCCAAAGGAGGTCAGCACCCCGCCGGTGGTCGTTGCGGTGTCGACGGTTTGCTGCCATATGCCGTACGATCCCGCCTCCGCCACGACAAACTTGCCGGTTGCGGGCGTCGCCCCATTCGCCACCGTTGCGTTCCCCGCCACGCCATTGCGCGTCAACGCTGCGACCCCTGTTAGGTTGGCAGTCGTCGCTCCGCCGGCCTGCGGCCATTCCTGAATCTGGTATTCGACGATCGCACCGGCGTAGTTCTGCCCGGTAAACGCACCGGACAGGTAGCCGTAGGTGCTGACCGACGCATTGCTGCTGGTCACCGTCAGATTGCCGCCAAATCCGGCGCTGGCGCCATTGAATGCACCGATCCCCATGGGAAAGGCCGAACCCGCATTCCAGGTAGTCGCTCCCAGCGACACCGACAATGCCGCCGTCACGGTCTGGGCGGTGAAGTCCGCCGTCAGCGACAGCGAATTCAGCGTTCCCGCCGCACCCGAACTATCCTTGGGCGCAGGCGCACCGTTCAATGCATAGCTGAACACCCCCACCGCAGTCCCGCCCGTCGCGGCGGAGAGCGTGGTCGGCGTATCCAGGTAGCCTTCGGGAGCGAAAGCCCAACTTTCCGGGCCATACCCATAGTTCTTGCCCGGACCGAAGGCGATGCTCGCGGATGTCTGGGAAAGCGTCGGCACATCGGCCCAGCGCCCGAACTGGATGCCGGTCGTCGCGAACGAAGCAGCGTTGCCGTTCACCGCACCGGTCGCCCCCGGCAAGGTCACGGCATAGCTGCCGCAGCCGGTACACCCCTCGCTCCAGCCGAACGAAGGCGTCGCGGCCGTCGGCGCGACATTCGCAGCGGCAGTCATGCCATTGCCGCCGAATGACATCGAGGCATAGCCGGAACCGGTGGACAGTTCGAACGAAACGTCGGTCTGCGCGAAAGGCTGAGCCTGAACTGCGGCCGGCGTGGTCGCCGCGGAGAACGCCACCATACCCTGAATCAGATCGGTCGCACCTGTCGTGGCACCCGGCGCCGCTCCGGTCCACAGGGTGTAGTTCAGGCCGACACTCGCCGCCGCATCGCCGGCAAAGCCGCCGCCGACGTTGGCAAAATAGGTTCCGGCGCAGCCGGTGCAAGTCGCCGTCACTTGCGTGCCGGTGCTGAAGAACGATTGATTGATCGCCATGCCGGCGGCGACAACATCCAGCGTCTTGCCGGCGATGGTCAGGTTCAGTGCGGCATCGACCAACTGGCTGGTGAAGTTCGCCGTCAGGGTCGCGCTGTTCAGCACACCGGCGGTGCCCAATGCATCCGTCGGGCTGGTTGCCGCCACCTTGTTATAAGTGGCGACGCCGCCCAACGTCTGCACGTAACCGGCCGGCGGCGCCAGCAGGATCGCCCAGTGCTCGCTGGTCGCACCCAGATTGCGGGTAAACGTCGGAATCGGAGGAATGCCGACGACGTTATCCGACACCGTGATCGTGCCGCCCACCCAGCGTCCGGCATAGATGCTGTTGTCCGCCATCTTGAAGGCTTCCATTGCGGTGCCGCCGGTGCGCTTGACGTTGGCGTCGACTACCACGACCTGCGGGGTCGCCGTCGAAGCGGCCGTTTCCTCGTACCAGGCATGGCGGCTTTCCACCAAGTTGCCCGCGCCGTCCAGCACGAAGCTGGTGTTGGCCGCGCCAACGCTGGTAAACCCTGCGCCCGGACCATAACCTTCGATGTAGCCGCTGCCGCCGACCGTATCCGGCTGCACAGTGCTCATGATGCCGATGAAACGATCGGTAGTGACTACAGCAGGATTGTTATAGGCGGCGATCGGGGCATTGGCAACGATGGTCGCAGAATTCGTCTGGACGAGGCTCGCGGCGGATGGCGCGGGACTGATTACTGCCGGGTCCGTTTGCGCGTATGCCGCCGCCGCGCTGCTCGCCGCCGTCTGGGCCGCAACGGCTTCGGTGCTGGCAGTCGCCGCATCGAGCGCGGCATTGGCGGCCGCAAGGCTTGCGGCGTCCACGGCGGTCTGGGCGGCTGCCGCCGCCGCTTGGGCGGAGGCCAACTGGCTCGCCGCCGAAGTCTGGGCAGTCTGGGCAAGCGCCAATTGCTGTTCGGCAATGGCTTGCTGCTGTTGCGCGATCAGCAATTGCGCCTGGGCGTTAGCAAGATCGCCAGCCGCCTGGAATATCACCGCTTCGTCCGCCGCAAGCTGGGCGTTGGCGGCGGCCGACTGCGCATTGGTCACGGCGGTCTGGGCGGCGGTCACCAGTGTCGGCGTCGCAGACTGCACGGCGGCAATCGCGTCATTCTGCGTGCTTGCAGTGGTCAAGCCGGTATTTGCCGTAGTCAGGTTGGCATTCGCGCTGGTCAAGGCGGTGGCAGCCGCAGTTTGCGCCGCGGTCAGTGCTGTGTTTTGCGCGGTCACCGTTCCTGCCGCAGTCTGCACGTCCGTATTGGCGGTCTGCAATGCGGTGCTGGCGGTCTGCACGGCGGTGTTGGCCGAACCCGCGGTGCTGTCCGCAAAAGTGCCATTGGCAGTGAGTGCGGTTTGCGCCGCATTCGCCTGTGCTATTGCGGCTGTCGTCGCCGTCTGGATGGAAGCCGCATTGGCGGCGGCGGTCACCGCATCGGCCAGCGTCAATGCCGATGCGCTCGTCACCGCGGCATCGGCGCCGGCGACGTCGGTCGTGGCGACAGAGATGGCCGCAGTTGCCGGAGTAATCGGCACTTGCGGGATAACGACGAGTTGATTGTTGGCCGTTTGCACCGCCGCGGCCGCTGTCGCCGCAGCCTGCGCGGCCGTCGCGGCCGCAGTGGCCGCAGCCTGCGCCTGGGTTGCCACCAGGCTCTGGGTGATCGGAACAGTCTGCCCGGTTCTGGTCGTAGCGGTGTTTGTGGTTAAGTTAAGCGTCGTCCCTGCCGCATCAGGCTGTGTCGTAATCGTTGTTGATGGTGTTGTTGCGGGAAGCTGAATTACTTCTGTTGCTGGAGTTGCAGCAGACACCGCCGGGGTGGTAGCGGAGGGAATGCCTCCGGTGCTGGGTGGCGCAGCATCCACGACGGATGTTTCACGGATAGGTGCGATTTCTTGCGGGGCTGTCGCAGCAGTGCTTTCCTGTGTCGCCGCACCGGCTGCCCCGCCCTCTGCTGTCGATTGCGAAGTACTGTCGGCGCCTCCCTGCCCGTTGTCGGCAGCCTTGTTCGACTCGCCACTCTGTCCATTCTCGCCGGATGATCCTTGTTTCTTCTTGGTGTCGTCCTTCTTGGTGTCGTCCTGCTTGGTGTCGTCCTGCTTGGTATCGCCCTGCTTGGTATCGCCCTGCTTCTCGCCGTTCGCGCCTTTGTCGCCGTTCTGACCAGCCGGCTCATCGTTTCCCGCGCCCGGAAAGAGATTGACGTCAAGCGGTTTTACCACGGGAAGCTGGTTCATCCCGTAGGAGACGACCATGCCCTGCCCGGGCTGGAGCAAGGTCTTCCCCTTGTCCGTGCCCATTTCGATTGCGCCCTTGTTGACGACCGCGGCGGCGAATCCCCCCCCCATAATCGGAGATGGAGCATCTGTTTGTGCCATGAGCATGTCCGCCGCAGCCACTTTGACCGGCGCGGCCTCGACATATACGGCCTCATAGTCCGTACCGCGAATCCCGATGGTCGCAGCAGGCGTGGTTACACGATAATTCTGCTTGTTCACCCGACCGATCAGGCCGGTAATCGAACGAAATCCTCCCTTGATAAGCGAAAAAAAGCTGCGATCACTTCCCGTCTCGGACTGACCACTGAACCTGAACTGTTCGATTTTCAATTTGGTGTTGGGGCGCACAGCGATGAAACCGCCGTCCTGCATCTTGATCTGCGCCGAAGACTGTTGCGCAGAGATCAAGGTGTCGCCCTCATTAACAGCATCACCCTTTTTTGCAACACGAGCCAGTCCGACCGAAGTGATAACCTGCACATTGCCGCTGACGAACTGTACATGGCCGGCCACGGTCGCATAGGCGAACGAAGATGCCGCCATGAAACAGGCCACCGTCAATCCCAAGCTGGCGAGTAGTTTATTAAAATTTTTCATGACGACACCTCTTGCAAAAATGATTATCTGAAGTCACGGCGTATGGTCAACGAGACATCCGTGCGATCAAAACCGAAAATTGCAGCATTGGATGTTTTTCTGGACAATGCCATTTGGGGCTTGATTGACCAAAATTTATCCAGACGCCAATTCCCGCCGATCGTCAGATCATATTGGTGTTCACTGCGCCTATCGTTGTTAATGGTCAAATTACTTGCCTTTTCATAGACCGAATGCATCCAGCCTATGCTCGCGTAGGCATCCGCCTGATCCGTGATCACGGCCTGACCGCCGATGCGCACGCCATCAAAACGCTTTTCCCCATCAGGCGGTTGAGTCACATTTAGCGGGGTTGCGACCATTTCCTTGCCGGAGAATACACTGGCAAACAGAGCCTGTTTCCCATCGTCCAACATATGCAACCAACCGAGTCCGACTATCATCTGGTCAATATCGCCAGATGTACGCGCATCGGTAGTTAGCGATGTCGAAGGGGAGCCTGTCGCACGATACTGTCCATACTGGGCAAAAGCGTTCGTCTGATTGGCTGGGCTGAAGGTATGTTGCCACTCGGTGCTTAATCCCAACGCATCGCGCCGCATCGAATTTGCGGAATAGGACTGCCCGCCGGTCAATGACAACTTAAGAACATTTTGCTCTGTTCCATACATAACGCCGGCTCGACCATCCACACCGGCGGAATCAAACTGGGTCAACGCCATATTCGACCGCTTGCGCATATCCACTCCGGCGTATGCTCCCCAATTGGCATTCAAGCTGTGACTGACCTCACCACCGGCAGCAAACCCACCATAACTATCGGGACTCTTTCTTGAGTCCTGCACCAGCGTATACGTAAGCAATCCCAATTTAACCTGGGTTTCATTCGTCGCACTGTTGGCATTGCTATCGTGCCCAACCACACCTTCGGCATAAGCGCTGATGCGGGTCAGCTTGGCCTGTTCAAACGCCGCGATCGCATCAAGATATTGTTGAATCCTAGCGCGCGCACCCTCGGGAGGATTCTGCCCCATCACATGCTCGAACTCGGTCTTGGCGCGCGGCAGGTCGCCCAACTGGTAATAGGCCCGCGCCATGTCCAGGCGGGCACCGGCGAAGTTGGGATCGACCGCCAGCACCCGCTCCAGGGCCAGTGTCGCCTTGTCCGGCTTGCCGCTGTCCAGCGCGGCGATGCCCAGCAGATAATCGAAACGCACCTCGCCGGAACGCTCGAATTCGAACGGCTCCAGCAACGTATAGGCCTCGTCCGGCTTGCCGGCCTTCAGCAGTTCGTCGGCATCGCGCAAGGGCTTCTCGCGAGCCTCGATTTCGGCCAGTCGCCTGGCTTCCGCCTCGGCGCGCTGACTGGCCTCCAGTTCTGCCTTCGCACGCAATGCCGCTTCGCGCCTGGCTTGTTGCGCCGCATTCTCGTCGGGCTGAACAACCTTGGGGGCTGCAGCCCTGGATTTTTTGGTCGAAACCTTGCCGCCACTGGCCGGTTCCTGCGCATAAACCGCCCCAGCCCCCAGCATCAATCCGACAGAAATCCAGCCCGCAAAACGCACCAATTTCATGACCCTGACTCCCTTAATGGTTATGTGGACAAATACTACGCTTCGGCAGCTGATCGGACAATAGCCAGAGCCCTACATCAGGCCACGTTCCGCAAACGACAGCGCCTGTCCGCCCCCGACGACGAAGTGATCCAGTACGCGCACGTCAACCAGCCCGAGCGCCTGCTTGAGCGCGTCGGTCAGCAGGCGGTCGGACTGGCTGGGTTCGGCGACGCCCGATGGGTGGTTGTGCGCGAGGATGACCGCGGCGGCATTGTGCGACAACGCCCGTTTGACCACCTCGCGCGGATAGACGCTGGTCTGCCCCAGCGTGCCGTGAAACAACTCCTCGAAGGCGAGCACGCGATGCTGGGTATCGAGAAACAACACCAGAAATACCTCCTGTTGCCGCGCGCCGAGCAGCAGTTGCAGGTAATCGCGCACCGCATGCGGCGAGCCGAGCGCATCGCCGCGCTGCAGCTCCTCCTGCAACGCACGCCGCGACATCTCCAGCACCGCCTGCAATTGCACATACTTCGCCTGCCCCATGCCGTGGATCGCGCAGAACTCGTCCTCGAGAGCGGCGAACAGCCGGGTCAGACTGCCGAATTGCTGCAACAACTCGCGCGCCAGATCGACCGCACTCTTGCCGACCACGCCGGTGCGCAGGAAGATTGCCAGCAACTCGGCATCTGACAACGAGGATGCGCCGCGTTGAAGAAGCTTCTCTCGGGGGCGTTCGCCTGCAGGCCAATCGGTAATTGCCATGTTTCGCCTCCTGTCGTTTGAGGGAACGAGCGTGAAACCGGAATCCAGCGGGATGTGATTTTCTTGTAAGATGCGCGACATTATGGAACAAGCTCAAGCAAAACGCATCCTGCCCGGGAAACGCATCATTCTGGGCATCACCGGCGGTATCGCGGCCTACAAGGCGGCGGAGTTGGTGCGTCTGCTAGTCAAGCAGGACTTCGCGGTGCAGGTGGCGATGACCGAAGCGGCGACGCAGTTCATCACGCCGACGACGATGCAGGCGCTGTCCGGCCAGCCGGTGCTGCTGAACCAGTGGCAGGACGAAGCCGGCATGACGCACATCCATTCCAGTCGCGCGGCGGATGCGATCGTGATCGCGCCCGCCACGGCAGACTTCATCGCCAAGCTGGCGCACGGCATGGCCGACGACCTGCTTTCCACGCTGTGCTTGGCGCGCGATTGCCCGTTACTGGTCGCGCCGGCGATGAACAAACAGATGTGGAGCAATCCAGCCACGCAACGCAACATACAGCAACTCGTCGCCGACGGCGTGTCAGTGCTCGGACCGGCCTGCGGCATGCAGGCCTGCGGCGAGGAAGGCATGGGCCGCATGCTGGAACCATCCGAATTGGCCGACGAGATCGTTGCCGGCTTTCAGCCCAAGCTATTGGTCGGCGTGAAGCTGCTGATGACCGCAGGGCCGACCTACGAGGCGATAGACGCGGTGCGCGGCATCACCAACCGCAGCTCCGGCAAGATGGGCTACGCGATCGCGCAAGCCGCGCGCGAGATGGGTGCAAGGGTGACGCTGGTGTCCGGCCCGGTCGCGCTGTCCGCCCCTGTCGGAGTGGAACGCATCTCCGTCGGCAGTGCGCAGGAGATGTACGATGCGGTGAACCGACGCGCGGGCGATGCGGACATCTTCATCGGCGTCGCGGCGGTCGCAGATTACCGTGTCGCCCATCCCTCCGAACAGAAGATCAAGAAATCCGCAGCACCAATGACGCTGGAACTGGTTGCCAACCCGGACATCCTCGCCGATATCGCCAGCCTGCCGAATCCGCCGTTCTGCGTCGGCTTTGCCGCCGAGAGCGAGCGGCTCGCCGAATACGCCGAACAGAAACGCCGCGCGAAGAAGCTGCCGCTGCTGGTGGGCAACCTCGCGCAACAGGCAATAGGCAGCGACGAAAACGAACTGATACTGTTCGACGACGACGGCAGCCACCCGCTGCCGCGCGCGGACAAACTCACGCTGGCACGGCTATTGATGCACCACATTGCACAACGATACGAAGGAGCGCACAAATGAAGCACATCTCGGTGGACGTAAAGATACTCGATCCTCGCCTGCATGAGAACATGCCAGGCTACGCGACCGGCGGCTCGGCGGGGATAGACCTGCGCGCCTGCATCGACCAGAACCTCGTGATCCAGCCCAAGCAGTGCGAACTGATTCCCAGCGGCATCGCTCTGCATCTGGCCGATCCCGGTTATGCCGCGATGATCCTGCCTCGCTCAGGTCTCGGCCACAAACACGGCATCGTGCTCGGCAATCTGGTCGGGCTGATCGACTCGGACTATCAGGGACAGATCTTCGTGTCGCTGTGGAACCGCAGCCAGCTCCCGTTCACACTGATGCCGATGGAGCGCATGGCGCAACTGGTGATCGTGCCGGTGATGCAAGCCAAATTCAATATCGTCGAGGAATTCCCGCTGAGCGAACGCGGTAGCGGCGGATTCGGCAGCACCGGCAAACATTGACATCGTAGGGGCGCGGCGCACCGTGCCCCTACGGACATAAAAAAGCCCGCCGGAGCGGGCTTTTTTCATATGCATATCGCAAACATCAACGCTCGAGATTCAGTTCCATCTCGGTGTTGTCGCCTTTGCGTACCGACACCTTCTCGGTAACCATCTTGTAGCCTTCGAGCTTGACGCTGATTGCATGTACACCCGGCTCCATTTCCAGACGCAACGGCGACAACCCATAGTACACACCGTCCAGATACACCTTGGCGCGCGATGGGTTGGTGTTCACCAGCAACAGCCCAGCTGTGGCGCTGGCCTGAGGCACATAGGCCGACTGCGGCACAGCACTACCCGGCTGTGCGCCATATGCCGGCATAGGCGCAGTAGGCATAGCCGCCGGCGCCGGCTTGGCGGCAGTGGGTGCGACATACACCGTCACACCGGGGATGCGCTTGGTTCCCGCAGTCAGGTTAAACAACTCCGGTTTCGCAGCGACCAGCGATGCACTAACCGCTTCGACCGTCTTGTTGCTGGCAATCTTCAACTCTCTGTTGAAATAGGCAAGCACATCGTCCTTGTTGTTGCCGGAAACCCCGGCATAACGGTCGTACTTTTCCGTTACCAACCCCGACCACATCACCTCGCCAGTGCTTACATCCTTCACAGTAGTCTCAATGGCGATGCTGATTTCATCGCGATTCTTGATGTTCAGTGTCAATTCCTTGATCACGCCAGACACCTCGAACAGGGCATTGGCAGCAGCCCCCCCCTCCAGCACCTGGAAGCCCTCCGCATCGAAACGCTTCTTGATTGCCGTCGCAACGACACTGGCGACATCCTGATCGAGCAACAACTGATTACCGTCTATCCCTCGCACCCGTGCATCGATCGCTCCCAACAAACGCGGATTACCCACCTTGCGCTGGTCCACATATTTGCCGACGCGCAACGTCGCGGCATATTTCAGCTCAGGACCGGAACTGACAGCTCCGGCATTCTTTTTGTCGTCGGCAGTGCTAAGGGTGCTATCCCCACCGAGCCAACCGCCCACCTGTTTCTTCGCTTCATTGACGGAGGAACATCCGGCAACAACAAACAACAGCACGGCCAGCGCAACGCGCCGCGATAATGAATTCATGGAATTTACCTCAGGATTGCAAATACATTAACCACGCGCAATCACTGCCTCAATTTCGGCAAAAGTGCGCGCAGATTCGAAACTCTGCACTTGTGCGCCCAACTGACGGGCGATCTGGGTGATAGAGAACAGGCCGCACAGCGATTGCTTGCCGTCCGCGCCTTCTGCGACGACCAGCGCATGTTGCCGGTTGGATTTTTTCAGGGTGGCGACGATCTCCCCGACCTTGGCTTTGCACACATTTTCGATCTTCAGCGCTTCCAGTTCACGCTGTGTAGACATGATGTCGCGCACCATGATGTCGGCATGAGTTCCGCCCATGCTCTGCAGGAAACGCATCGGTTTTTCCCCCAATACATCGGTCGCCGTCAACAACCCCGCCACCTGATCGTTATCGTCCAGCACCAGCAACATCCGCACGCCATAGCGAATCATCTTGGCATTGGCCTTCTCCATTGAAGTCTTGGCGCGCACGCTCACCATCGACACCTTACTCAAATCGGTCATGACGTCTGTCGCCAAATCGCTCAACTTGACATGCTCAGGAAGAGATTGAACCGGACGCACAAAAGTCGAGCCGGTCTTCAAGGGAAAAGTTTGCAGCGAGTTGTATTCTCTAGTCATTATTACACTCCCAATAATTTACAGTCAGCCAACGAAATTTACTTGTGCGCCTGCTGCAGATGGACAGCCCCATGCCTGGGACCAGGCAGGTAGCGGGCCAACTCGTTGAGCGCCATCGTATACACCTCACGCTTGAATTCGATCACCGCGTTGATGTCCAGCCAGTACTCGTTCCAGCGCCAGGCATCGAACTCGGGATGCTCGGTGGCGCGCAAACAGACATCACAATCACGTCCGACCAGGCGCAACAGGAACCAGATCTGCTTCTGCCCACGATAGCCGCCCCGCGACTCTCGCTTGTTCCAGTTCTGCGGAACCTCATAACGCATCCAATCGCGGGTGCGCCCGAGTATTCTCACATGCTCCGGCAATAGCCCGACTTCCTCGTGCAACTCGCGATACATCGCCTGCTCCGGATTCTCGCCGTGCTGTATGCCGCCTTGCGGAAACTGCCACGCGTGCTGCCGCACCCGCTTGCCCCAGAACACCTGATTCCTGTCATTCGTGATAATGATGCCGACATTCGGGCGGTAGCCGTCTCGGTCTATCATTTGCTGCTCTATCCGGTTAATTTCAATGGCCGGATTCTTTCACATTTCCATCTCATTTGAAAGCAAATCAGCCTTCGCCGTACCGGATGGGGCGCATTCGCTGTAAAATCGCGCCCTCACTTTTTTGTCCGGATCGTAACATCATGCGCGTTTCGCAATTCTTCATCTCCACCCTCAAGGAAGCCCCATCGGAAGCCGAACTGCCCAGCCACAAGCTGATGATGCGCGCCGGCTATATCAAGAAGCTGGCCAGTGGCCTGTACACCTGGATGCCGCTAGGCCTGCGCGTGCTGCGCAAAGTGGAAAACATCGTGCGCGAAGAGATGGATCGCAGCGGCGGCATCGAGCTGTTGATGCCCGCGGTGCAACCCGCCGAACTATGGGAAGAAACCGGGCGCTGGGCGGTGTTCGGCCCGCAAATGCTGAAGATCAAGGACAGGCACGACAACCAGTTCTGCTTCGGCCCGACCCACGAGGAGGTCATCACCGATATCGCGCGCCGCGAGATCCGCAGCTACCGCCAGTTGCCGGTGAACTTCTACCAGATTCAGACCAAGTTCCGCGACGAGGTCCGTCCGCGCTTCGGCGTGATGCGCGCGCGCGAGTTCATGATGAAGGATTCATATTCCTTCCACGCCGACTACGCCAGTCTGGAACAAACCTACCGCGTGATGTACGAAACCTACAGCCGCATCTTCACCCGCCTCGGCCTGCAGTTCCGTGCCGTTGCGGCGGACACGGGTGCTATCGGCGGCTCCGGCTCGCACGAGTTCCATGTGCTGGCCGACGCAGGCGAAGACGCGTTGGCGTTCTGCCCTGACTCCGACTACGCGGCCAACGTAGAACTGGCCGAAGCGGTCGCACCGCGCGCGCCGCGCGCCCCTGCCTCACAGGAGATGCAGAAAGCCATCACCCCCGGCCAGAAGACCATCGAAGAAGTCGCTGCATTTTTCAGCGTCTCCGCACAAAACGTATTGAAGGCCATCGCGGTCGTGACGCACGAAGACGAATTCGTGCTGCTGCTGCTGCGCGGCGACCATACGCTGAACGAGATCAAGGCCGGCAAGGTGCTGGGCGAATTCCGTTTCGCCAGCGACGACGAGATCCATCGCAACATGAACTGCCGTGCCGGCTACATCGGCCCCGTGGGCAGCCAGGTGCGCATGCTGGTCGACCGCACCGCCGCCGCGCTGAGCGACTTCATCTGCGGCGCGAACGACGACGGCTTTCACTACACCGGCGTGAATTTCGCTCGCGACGTGCATCTGGACGAGGCTAGCGTGCATGACCTGCGCAACGTCGTCGCGGGCGACGCCTCGCCGGACGGCAAGGGCAGTCTGGAGATCTGCCGCGGCATCGAAGTCGGCCACATCTTCCAGTTGCGCACCAAATACGCCGAAGCGCTGAACGCGACTTTCCTCGACGCGCAGGGCAAGACTCAGGTCATGGAAATGGGCTGCTACGGCATCGGCGTGTCGCGCATCGTCGCTGCCGCCATCGAGCAAAACTTCGACGAGCGCGGCATCACGCTGCCGCCCGCGATGTCCCCGTTCCAGCTCGCCATCGTGCCGATCGGCATGGGTAAGAGCGAGGCTGTGCGCAACGCGGTGGAACAATTGTATGCGGACTGCAAGGCTGCCGGCATCGAGGTGCTGCTGGACGACCGCGACGAACGCCCCGGCGTGATGTTCGCCGACATGGAACTGATCGGCATCCCGCACCGCATCGTCGTCGGCGACCGCGGCCTGAAGGAAGGCAACGTCGAATATCAGGGAAGGCGCGATGCCGCCGCGCAAGCCGTTTCCTTGCAAAGCGCGCTGGGGCTCGTACAATCGAAACTATGAAAACGGGATACGGGACACAGGATTCAGGATATAGGGAGCGGCAGGTGCATGCGCCCCTGCGCCATGCCGTCGCCCCGCTCCTCGCGTTGTTGCTGTTCGCCTCCGGCGCACAGGCCGGCGCGCAGCGCGAAGAATCGCTGTCGGCCAGCGTGCGCGCCGTGCTACAGCACAGCGTCTCCGACCTTGCCGCCCCCAGGCTGGCTTTTGCCAACAAATACGATGCCGATGCTTGGCTGAACGAAATGTCGCGCCGTTTGCAGAAACGGATGCCGGACGAAGAGGCCCGCATCGACTTCCTGAGCACGGTGCATTACGAGGCGACCCGCGCCGGACTGGACCCGCAGCTAGTGCTGGGACTGATCGAAGTGGAAAGCGGCTTCAAGAAATATGCCGTGTCACGGGTAGGCGCACGCGGCTACATGCAGGTGATGCCGTTCTGGGTGAAATACATCGGCGCCAATGACCACAACCTGTTCCATCTGCGCACTAACCTGCGCTACGGCTGCACCATCCTGCGCCACTACGTGGACATCGAGAAGGGCGACCTGTATCGCGCGCTGGGCCGCTACAACGGCAGCCTGGGCCGCCCCGAGTATCCGAACCTAGTGCGCGCCGCTTGGCACAACCACTGGTCGATACCGCGCAGGACGGCAAGCAACGCTTATCCTGCCACCAGTTAGTTAAGCTTTTTACCCTTGATGTAGGTCTCGACGCTGGCGCGCGTCACCTCACCGGCCTGATAACTGACCAGTTCGCCATTCGGGGCGTACAGATAGCTGGTCGGCAGCACGTCCACCGCGCCGATCTGCGCCGACATCTTGCGATCTCCCATCACCAGCGGATAACTGATGCCGCTCTTGCCGGCGAACTCGGCGACCGAAGCTCGCGTCGAATCCAGCGCCACGCCGATCACCACAAGATCGCGATCCTTGTGCGCGTCGTGCAAGGCAATCAACTCGGGTATCTCGGACAAACAGGGCGGACACCAGGTCGCCCAGAAATTGACCAGCACCCACTTGCCGCGATAGTCCGCCAGCTTATGCGTCTTGCCGGACATATCCTGCAGCGTGAAGCCTGCAGCGCCAGCCGTAGCGGATGCGGCCAGCAACAGCAGGACAGCCAGCCAGCGCCCCGCCATGAATCTGGTCATGAACTTAATGACCGTGCTTGTCCGATGCGGAGGCATCGTCCCCACCATGTGCGGCGACAGGATCGGCGGCGTGAGTGAAATACAGCGCGATGGAAATCAGAGCAATAGCAGCGCCCAAGTAGACCAGATCCAGCGGCGACTCCAGGTGCATGTTCAACGCCTCCTCGAACAGCGTGACGATCATAATCATCAGGATCACCTTGGCCAGACGCGACTTCAGATCGTCCAAGCTGTTGATCACCAGTATCTTGCTGGAGGCCTTGCTGCCGTGCGCCTGGTCGATGTCGCTGATGAACAGTTCGTACATGCCCAGCGAGAAAATCATCATCACCGTCGCCAGCAGATAGCCGTCCACCACCTCGACGATATGCGACACCGTGGCATCGTGCAGCGCCTTGCGCGCCTCGGGCGTCAGGCTGGAATCAGCGTAATGCAGCGCATGGGAGAACAGGTTCACCACATCCACGGTCGCCATGTAGAAGATCGCGATGCCCGCCAGCAAGCTGCCCACCACCGCCGTCAACACCATGAAACGGCTGTTCCACAGCGCGCCTTCGAACAATTTTTCCAGCAAACCCATGTCGTGCTCCTGACTATAAAAATAACGATAAAAAACGTCGCGCATTAAAACGCAAATGGCCGATGGCGCGCAAGCACATCAGGCAGGACTGCGCGCAAATAGTTCCTGCAAGCTCATATCCGTGTCCCGTTCGATCCGGCCAGCACTCTCCGCCAGCCACTGCCGCAACGGATCGCCGTCATCGCCGCCCGGCAACGAGGCTGTATCCAGCACGAACAGTCGCAGCAATTCGGCGGTGCGGATGTGCGTCGCATCGCGCATCATCAGCCAGCCGTCGCCTTCGACCTTGCGTATGATGTCGGCCTGCTCCAGCTTACCGAGAATCTCATCCAGCGCATCGTAGGAAAGATGCAGCGAGCGGGACAATTCCGGCAAGTCGCTCACCCGCCCCTCGCGCAAACCATCCGTCATCGTCTTCAGCACGCGCAAGGCATCCAGCAATTGCGCGGTTGGCGAGGCATCTCCGTCCATCGGCGTGCGCCAGTACGACAGCGAGGCGGCGATCACCGCACCGAGCAGGATCGACAACCAAGACAGGTATATCCATATCAGGAAAATCGGCACGCTGGCGAATGCACCGTACACCAGCTTGTAGGTCGGAAAGTGGCTGACGTAATAACCGAAGGCGCGGTTCATCGCCTCGAACGCGAGCGCGGCCACCAATGCGCCCAGCATCGCGTGGGAACGCGGCACATGCCGGTTGGGCAAAAAATAAAACAGCATCGCGAAGGCCAGCCAGGTCAGCAGCACCGGCAACAGTTTCAACACGCCCACGCCGAATATCGGGACATGACGGACATAGCCCATCGACAGCCCGACCAGCCAGGAAGTCAGCGCGAGGCTTACACCGACCAGCAGCGGCGCGAGTGTCAACGCAGCCCAATGGATGACCAGCCGCTTGAGCAACGGACGTGGCTGCGCCACGCGCCAGATCACATTGAACGCATGCTCTATCGTCAGCAGCAGAAACATCGCGGCGACCGCGAGTAATCCGATGCCCAGCGCGGTCAGCCGCATCGCGCTGTCGGTGAACTGCCTCATGTACTGCGTAATCACCTTGCTGGCGATGTCCGGCATCAGGCTGCCGGTCAGGAACTGTTTGATCTGCGTAGAATAATTCTCGAACACCGGAAACGCCGAGAACAGCGTCAGCGCGATCGTGAACAGCGGCACCAGCGACAGCAACGTGGTGAAGGTCAGACTGCCGGCGATCTGCGCACAACGATCCTGACTGAAGCGCGTCACGATGAAGCGCATGAAATCCGCAAAGTCGCGACTATCCTTTTGCATGATGATCTTGATTCCCTATAATGGCGCGCATGATAACCGACAAAGAAATCCTGGTCCTGTATTACAGCCAGCAAGGTGCTACGCGCCAGATGGCGCAACTCATTGCGCGCGGCATCGAGCAGGTCGAAGGCGCGCGCGCGCGGCTGCGCACCGTGCCCAAGGTGTCCGCGGTGTGCGAGGCGACCGAACCGGCGATCCCCGACGAAGGCGCGCCTTATGTCGAACTGCGCGACCTGGAGGAGTGCATAGGCTTGGCACTGGGCAGCCCGACCCGATTCGGCAACATGGCCGGTGCGATGAAATATTTTCTGGACGGCACCGGCGGGCTGTGGATGAAGCATGCGCTGGCGGGCAAGCCGGCCACGCTGTTCACCTCTACCGGCAGCATGCACGGCGGTCAGGAGAGCACGCTGCTGACGATGATGCTGCCGCTGCTGCATCACGGCATGCTCATCGCCGGACTGCCCTACTCCGAACCAGAACTCGGCACGACCCAGAGCGGCGGCACGCCCTACGGCGCCAGCCATGTCGCCGGGCTCGCCGGCAACCAGCCGATCACCGACGCCGAGAAGAAGCTCTGTCTGGCGCAGGGCCGCCGTCTGGCGCAGACCGCCTTGAAGCTCGCGCAATGATCGACGCACATCCGCCGATGAGCCATGCCCCAATGAGTCACGCTCGCGAAGCGCGCTGCCTGTTGCGTGCTCACCGATACGGCGTGCTGTCCACGCTGTCGAAGAAATTCGGCGGCCACCCGTTCGGCTCCATCGTCCCTTACCTCACCGACCATGACGGCAGCGTGCTGCTGTTCATCTCCGGACTGGCCGAGCATACGAAAAACCTGCTGAACGACCCGCGCGTCAGCCTGATCACGCACGACCAGAACGATCCACGCATCCAGACTCAGGGACGCGTGACCGTCGTCGGCAACGCCGCGCCGCTGGCAGGACGCGAACCCTATGCCACCCGCTGGCTGCGCTATCTCCCGGAGAATGCGCAGCTGTTTGAACTCGGAGACTTCTCGTTCTTCCGCATCGTGCCCCAGTCCGTGCGCCATGTTGCCGGCTTCGGTCAGGCGCGCTGGATCATGAGCCACTTTACCGTACCGCCCTATCCGCTGATGACCCAGGAAGAGGATTTGCTGGCGCAGTTGAATGCGGAACCTCAGGATGAATTACGCCGCTGCCTAAGACTGCGCGGCATCTCTGCCGAACAAATGCGCATGCTGGGCATAGATTGCGACGGTTTCGATGTCGAGGCCGGCGGTCGCATGCTGCGTTTCGATTTCACCGAACCGGTCACGGATTCGGCAAGCGCACTGGCGGCGCTATCCCTTCCAAGCCGGGAATAGCCCAACAAAAAAGGCACGGGGATACCGTGCCTTCTCATCTGAATCAGAACGCTTTAACGCTTCCTGATTTTCGTCGCCGGCGCAGGCGCTTCCTGCACGACCGGCTCGTATACCGGCTCTGCCTTGCGTTCCGGCATGCAGCTGCTGTTGTTCACGGTACCGTTCGGCATCACCGTGTTGCAAAGCGTCGCGCCGGTCAGCGTTGCATCCGCGATGTTCGCGCCAGTCAGGTCGGCATCGGTCAGGTCCGCGTTCAGCAGAATCGCGCCGGTCAGGTTGGCGCGTTCCAGTTGTGCGCCGCGCAACATCGCCTTGTTCAGGTTGGCGTCGGTCAGGTTGGCCTGCGACAGGTTGGCGCGGGTCAGGTTGGCGCGCACCAGATTCGCCTCGGTCAGGTTGGCCTTGCCGAGGTTGGCCTTGAACAGGTTAGCCTGCGCCAGGTTGCCCATGTAAAGCTGCGCGCCAGCCAGATTGGCGGAACCAAGATTAGCTTCGGCGAGTGCGGCATTCAGGCATACACTGCGCGGCTGGATCACACAGCCGTTGATCGCCCCCTCAACCGCCGCTTCGACCTGTCCAGTCTTCGCTGGTTTCACTGCGGCACAGTTCGCGCCGCTATTCACGATGCCGTTGGGCATCGTCGTGCGACAGAACGTGGTCTTGATGAACTTGGCGTTCTCGATCTCGGCATCGCTCAGATCGGCATCGGTCAGATTCGCCCCGCTGAGGTTTGCGCCCTTGAGCTTGGCGCCGGTCAGGTTGGCGCCGGTCAGGTTGGCTCCGGTCAGATCGGAGTTGTACAGCGTGATGCCCGTCATGTCGGCTTCGGTGAAATTGCCGCCGGCCAAGTTGCCGTGATAGATGTTTGCTTCCTTGAGATTGGCCTTGGAAAAATCGGCCTTGGACAGGTCTCCCTCGACCCAACGAGCCTCGTGCACATCCGCACCAACTGCGCTCTTGCCGGCTAGTTCGGCATGCGGACACTGGGAATGCGGGATGATCGAACACTCGGCCCAGCTTGCATTGGCAAACAGCGCACTCAGCAGAAACGTGCTACCTAACAGAATTCTTTTCAAGACAACCTCCGGTGAAGTTCGTAAAAAACGGCGCACAGAATGTGCGCCGCTGTATCAGAGCGGGTTGCCGGAAAAAAGTTCACACCTGCGGATGCGCGCGCTCCTCTGAACTGTGCAACTTGTTGAGCGCGTTGAGATAAGACTTTGCAGACGCCACGACGATATCGGTATCGGCGCCCTGGCCGTTGACAATGCGACCGCCCTTGGACAAACGCACCGTCACCTCGCCCTGCGCGTCGGTGCCGCTGGTGATGTTGTTCACCGAATACAGCAACAGCTCGGTGCCGCTGTGGACGATCTGCTCGATGGCCTTGAACGTCGCATCCACCGGACCTCCGCCCTGCATCTCGGCGCTCTTTTCCTCGCCGCCGACGCTCAACGTGACCTGCGCCTTAGGCAGGACACCGGTCTCGGAATGTGCTCGCATCGCGACAAGACGGAAATGTTCGCAGAATTGCGATACGAACTCGTCGCTGACCAGCGATTGCAAGTCCTCGTCGAATATCTCCGACTTACGATCCGCCAGCTCCTTGAAGCGCGCGAACGCTGCATTCAAAGCCTCCTCGCCGTCGAGCACAATACCCAATTCCTGCAAGCGTGAACGGAAGGCAGCACGCCCGGAGAGCTTGCCCAGAGTCAGCTTGTTTGTGCTCCAGCCCACGTCTTCGGCGCGCATGATCTCGTAGGTCTCGCGATGCTTGAGCACGCCGTCCTGATGGATGCCGGACTCGTGCGCGAACGCGTTCGCGCCGACGATAGCCTTGTTCGGCTGCACCGGGTAGCCGGTGATGCTGGACACCAGCTTGGAGGTCGGCACGATCTGGGTGGTGTCGATGCGCGTGTCGCAGGTGAATATGTCGCGGCGCGTCTTCACCGCCATCACGATCTCTTCCAGCGATGCGTTGCCCGCGCGCTCGCCCAGGCCATTGATGGTGCACTCGACCTGACGCGCGCCGTTCATTACCGCAGCGAGCGAATTGGCCGAGGCCATGCCCAGGTCGTTGTGGCAATGCGTGGACCAGATCACCTTATCGGAATTCGGCACGCGGGCTATCAACTGCCTGAAGCGCTCGCCCCACAACGCCGGAACGCTGTAGCCCACGGTGTCCGGCACATTGAGCGTCGTAGCCCCTGCCTTGATCACCGCATCGAACACGCGCACCAGGAAGTCCATATCGGAACGCACCGCATCCTCTGCGGAGAACTCGACGTCGTCGGTATACTCCCGCGCCCACTTCACCGCCTGCACCGCGCGTTCCACGACCTGATCCTCGGTCATGCGCAGCTTGTGCTGCATGTGGATCGGGCTGGTCGCGATGAAGGTGTGGATGCGCCCGCGCTTCGCCGGCTTGATCGCCTCGCCCGCGCGGCGCACGTCGTTTTCGCTGGCGCGCGCCAGCGAACACACGATGGAATCCTTGATGGTCTCGGCGATCGCATGGATCGCATCGAAGTCACCGGGACTGGCGGCTGCAAAGCCCGCCTCAATCACGTCCACGCCCAGCTTTTCCAGCTGGCGCGCGATGCGCAACTTCTCCTCTTTGGTCATCGAAGCGCCCGGGCTCTGCTCGCCGTCGCGCAAGGTGGTGTCGAAAATAATCAATTTGTCTGTCATGTCAAAAGCTCCATCGCGGATAGGTTTAACCTGCGCAACCGTTTTCGGTTGTCGCGCACATTGCATCGGATTGTATGATTGGAATTAGCGCGCGCCGCGCAGCAGCAGCGCAGCCAGCAGGCTGAACGTGGAGTGTAGCAATGCGATGTAGGTAGAGAAGTGCATGGGCGCGAATATAGCGGCTTTGCCTGGGCCGTGCAATATTTTTCTGGCCCGGCAACCGCGCTGCAGCCGTGCATTCACGCCGCATTCGCGGCCACAGGCGCAACGCGAATGACAATTGCCCCCTCGACCAGTCAGGGTTTATAGTGACGCCGGCTTTGCAAGAGTACGACGTTTCCGATAAGAAAATAAAACTTCAGGACGAGGAAAAACATGCACAAAAATTGCGATCCATATGCACGGCTAGGCATCAGCGAACAACTCTACCAAGAAAGCCGCGCGATGGCGGAATATGCCCTTTCCAACGGCAATCAGGTTCCGGTCGATGTGCTGAAAACGATAGACCGCTTCGGCAGCCTGCGTCTTTCCAAACACACCAAAGAGGCAAACGACGAACCCGGCATCGACCTCGAACCGCTGATCGTCGCCCACCAGACGCTCTCCGCCATCGTGAAACCGGCGCTGCCCCGAACGCTGCTGTTGCTGGACAGGGAGCAGGATTGCAACAGCCGCTGGCTGATCCTCGGACCGGTCCCCATCATCCGCCAGATGATGGTGGCCTCGCTAATTTCCCTTACAGCCTTCATCGCCCTTTCCCTCTCGCCGGATGTCGCCGCAGACGCAGGCAACATGCTGAGGTCGAACGGACTGGTGCTGCTGCAGAACCTGCTGTTCTTCCTCGCCGCAGCCGGACTCGGCGCCGGCTTCGCCGCGCTCTACAAGGCGAATTCCTTCATCATGCAAGGAACTTTCGATCCGTCCTATCACGCCTCCTACTGGATTCGTTTCTGCCTGGGCCTGATCTCCGGCCTGGTGATCTCGGTCATGGTTGCCGACAACGCGCTCAACACCGCCCAGGGAGCAACGCCAGCAGCAAGCGCCAACGAATTCATGGACCCCGCCTTCATCAGGCCGATGCTGGCGATGCTGGGCGGCTTCTCCGCCGAATTGCTCTATACGATATTGAACCGCATGGTCGAGACCGTCGGCTCGCTGTTCATGGGCAGCACCAAAAACCTGCTGGAGATGAAGCAGCAGGAAGCCGAAGCCCGGCTTGCGGCAAACAAGACCCAGAGTCAGATCGAACTCGCCGCAAGACTGGTGAAACTGCAACAGGAAATCGGCAGCGGCAGCAATCCCGCCGACATACAGGCCAAGCTCGACCAGATGCTGAAAGACGTCATGCCGGACAGCGGCAAAAGCGGAAGCTGACGACGAAAGCCTGGACTGCGATTATGGCTCTCCGCGTATCGGTGCTTTGAGGGTTGACTCCATCCGCTCCAGCACATGCCGCGCCATGCCGCGCGCCAGTTCGTGTTCGCCCATGAACACCTTGCCGACGTTCTCCTGTTGCAACAGGGCGGCTTCTTCGTCGCTATGGGTGCGCAGCACGACTTCGATCGCCGGGTTCAGCTTGCGCGCGGTCTCGACCATCTTGCGCACGTTGAAGGCATCCGGCGTGGCGATGACCAGCATGCCGGCGCGGGCGATGTGTGCCTGGATCAGCACCGCCGGGTCGGCGGCGTCGCCCGAAACGGCGGGGATGTGCTGTGCACGCAGACCCTCCACCAGTTCGCGATTCTGCTCGGCAACGACGAAAGGGATATGCCGTTCGGCCAGTGCATCGGCGATGCGGCGGCCGACTCTTCCGTAGCCGACCAGCACCACCTGGCCGCTCAGCAGCTTCTGGTCGACCGACACCGGCAATTGCGCCAACGGGTCGTCGCGCAGTTCGAGCCGACGCGCCAGCTCGGAACGCGCGCGCAGCCACGACTGCACCGGGGCGATGGCGGTGAAGGCCAGCGAATTGAAGGCGATCGAGATCAGCGCTCCCGCGATGATCATGCTCTGCCCCTCCGGGGACAGCAGTCCCAGGCTCACCCCCATGCCGGCCAGGATGAAGGAGAACTCGCCGATCTGCGCGAGGCTGGCACCCACCGTCAGCGCGGTGTTGAGCGGATAACGGAACGCCAGCACCAGCGCGATGGCGGCCAGCGTCTTGCCGACTAGGATGATGGCCAGGACCGCCAACACTTGCGCGGGGTGTTCGACGAGCACATGGGGATCGAACAGCATGCCGACCGAGACAAAGAACAGCACCGAGAATGCGTCGCGCAACGGCAGCGAGTCGGCGGCGGCGCGGTGGCTGAATTCCGACTCGCGCAGCATCATGCCGGCAAAGAACGCGCCCAGCGCATACGAGACGCCGAACAACATGGCCGAGCCGTAGGCCACGCCCACCGCGGCGGCGATCACGCACAGCGAAAACAGTTCGCGCGAGCCGGTGCGCGCCACTTGCCAGAGCATCCAGGGAAACAGCCGCCGCCCGAAGACCAGCATCACGGCGATGAACGCGGCCACCTTGGCGAGCGTGATGCCGAGCGGAAGCAGCATGTCCGCGCCCGACGGCATTGGGCCGGACGCGCCGCCCAGCAAGCCCGCAATTGCCGGCAACAGCACCAGCACCAACACCATCGCCAGGTCTTCGACGATCAGCCAGCCCACCGCGATGCGGCCGTTGATCGATTCGAGCACGCCCCGCGCCTCCAGCGCGCGCAGCAGCACGACCGTGCTGGCGCAGGATAACGAGAGGCCGAAGACCAGCGCAGCGCCCGCATCCCATCCCCAGAACGAAGCGACGGCCATGCCCAGCGCCGTTGCCGCCAGCATCTGCACGATGGCGCCCGGCACCGCGATGCGCCGCACCGAGAGCAGGTCGCCGAGCGAAAAATGCAGGCCGACGCCGAACATCAGCAAGATCACGCCGACTTCGGCGAGCTGCTTCGCCAGCTCCACGTCCGCGACGAATCCCGGCGTGCCGGGGCCGATGAGTATCCCGGCGACCAGATAGCCCAGCAGCGGCGGCATCTTCAGCCGCGCCGCGATGAAACCGAACACCATGGCCAGGCCGAGGCCGGCGGCGATGGTGGCGATCAGACTGATGTCGTGTGGCATACGGTCGACTTTCGCGAAGATTGAGCGTTGTTCGCTGCGGCCCAGACGAAGCTAGACCAATTACTGAAAGGCGTCATTCCGGACGACTGCGAGACTGGAAACTGACGCCAAAACCGGATCGAACTCGCGCCCCCGTTACGGCTTCAACAGAGGATGATCCTTCGGCAGTTGCTTCGAATACCAGATCGCAAGCTTGTGGCGCAACGTCTTCTCGGCGACCTGATCTTCCGGCAGGGGCTGGATGACTTTGTCGTGAACCAGCAAGCGGTAGATGTAGAGCAGCTTTTCGCTCGCCGAGTCGGTCGGCTCGAATTCGACCACGCCCCGGCCTTCCGCATATTTCACACCGGCCAGCAGCGCTTCCTTGAACAATGCGTTCTCGTTCTTCAGCTTCTTCATGATGCCCCCGTTCAGATGCATTAGCGGCCTTGCCGCCTTGAAATGCGTCTGGACGCATTCTGCACCTCTTCGGAAAATTCTTGAAGCCAAACCCACTCGAGATGAACGCTCTCAGCGCCCATAACAGGGATCACCCCGCCACCTCCGTGATTCGATACCGCGCCGCGTGGTGATAGAATCCGACCATGCTCAACGAACGCGCCCAGATACTGCTCAAGACCCTGATGGAACGCTACATCAGCGACGGTCAGCCGGTCGGTTCGCGCGTGCTGCAACAGTATTCCGGGCTGGATGTCAGCTCGGCGACGATACGCAACACGATGGCCGACCTCGAAGACCTCGGTCTGGTCAGCAGCCCGCACACTTCCGCCGGGCGCATCCCGACCGGCCTCGCTTACCGCTTGTTCATCGACACCATGCTGGTGACCAAGCCGCTGGACGGCGCACGTATCCAGCAGCTGGAACACCAGTTGCAGCCGGACAATCCGTCGCGACTGATCGCGCAGGCTTCCAACATCCTGTCCGAGCTGACGCAGTTCGCCGGCGTAGTCGCCTCGCCCCGGCGCGAAGCGATCACGGTGCGCCAGATCGAGTTCCTGCGGCTGGGCGAGAAGCGCGTGCTGCTAATCATCGTGATGCCGGACGGCGAGGTGGAAAACCGTGTGCTGCTGACCGAAAAGGACTACACCCAGTCGCAACTCACCGAGGCCGGCAACTTCCTGAACCAGAATTACATCGGCTGCAGCTTCTCGCAGATACGCGAGAAGCTGCGCGGCGAGCTGCACCAGTTGCAACGGGACATGAGCGCGCTGATGGCGGCGGCGCTGGCCGCGGGCGACGAGGCGGCGGCGAAGAAGGCGGACGATTATGTGATCAGCGGCGAACACAAGCTGCTGAGCGTGCACGACCTTTCCACCGACATGAACAAGCTGCGCGGACTGTTCAACCTGTTCGAGCAGAAGACAGAGTTGATGCAGTTGCTGGAAGCAGGCCGTCACGGCCAGGGCATACACATCTTCGTCGGCGCGGAATCCGGCCTCGCTTCGCTGGAAGAATGCAGCGTGATCACCGCGCCCTACTCCGCCGACGGAAAAGTGGTCGGCACACTGGCCGTGGTCGGGCCGAAGCGCATGGACTACCAGCGCGTGATTCCCATCGTGGACATCACCGCACGCCTGCTGGGCAACGCTCTCTCACAGAATTGAAAAACCCACTGTCCACGAAAAACACGAAAGGCACGAAAATGGATGGGGATATTCTCTACAGGGATGAGTGCTATCAAATTCAAGGGGCCGTGTTCGAGGTTTATCGTGAAATGGGATGCGGTTTTCTGGAATCGGTATATCAGGAGTGCCTCGAAAAGGAGTTGTCGAAACGAGGAATTCCATTTGTATCGCAGCCTGAACTGAAGCTTTCCTATAAGGGCGAGCCATTGCGGCAAACCTATATTCCCGACTTTGTCTGCCATCAATCTATCGTTGTCGAACTCAAAGCCCTTGCCGCCACAACGGGAGAGCATAAGGCGCAAGTACTGAATTACCTGAAAGCGACTGGAATGCGCGTAGCTTTGCTGGCAAATTTTGGATGCCATCCGAAAGCGACGATAGAAAGAGTGGTGCTATAACCATTGAAAACCTTTCGTCCACGGAAAACACGGAAGGCACGGAAAATACAAAAACAGGAATTGACTTGAATAGACGCAAACATTTTCTGCGTTATCTAACTACCGAATTGCCAAGTCTGAATAATCAATTTATTTTCCGTGCCTTTGATTTTTTCCGTGCCTTCCGTGTTTTCCGTGGACAATGGGTAGAATTTAAAAAACATCGCAACTATTTTCATGACCTATCAAACCGAACCCGCATTCAACCACGGCACACCCGAGAAGACCGGCATCCTGCTGGTCAATCTCGGCACGCCGGATGCGCCGACCACACCGGCGGTACGCACCTATCTGAAAGAATTCCTGAGCGATCCGCGCGTCGTGGAGATGCCGCGCGCGATCTGGTGGCTGATTTTGAACGGCATCATTCTGAACACGCGCCCGAAGAAATCAGCGGCGAAGTATGCGTCGGTCTGGATGAAAAACGGCTCGCCGCTGCGCGTCTACACCGAGAAGCAGGCCGCGCTGTTGCAGGGCTATATGAGCCAGCGCACCAAGGCGCCGTTCGTCGTGGAGTACGCGATGCGCTACGGCAATCCGTCGATACCCTCGGTGTTGCGCAAGCTGAAGGAACAGAACTGCCAGTGCATCCTGATCGTGCCGATGTATCCGCAATACGCCGCAAGCACTACCGCGACGGTGACCGACATCGTCTATCGCGAGTTGCAGCAGATGCGCAACACGCCGGCGATCCGCACGATCAAGCACTTCCACGATGATCCGGGCTACATCAAGGCGCTGGCGGGCAGCATCAACGATCACTGGATGATGCACGGCCGCCCGGAGAAGCTGGTGATGAGCTTCCACGGTCTGCCGCGCAAATCGCTGGAACAAGGCGACCCGTATCACTGCGAATGCCAGAAGACCGGCCGATTGCTGGCGCAGGAACTGGGGCTGAAGCAGGAGCAATACGCGGTCAGTTTCCAGTCGCGCTTCGGCCGCGCCGAATGGCTGCAACCCTACACCACCGCGACGCTGAAGGAACTCGGCAAACAGAAGGCCAAACGCGTGGACATCGTCTGCCCCGGCTTCGTCGCCGATTGCCTGGAGACGCTGGAAGAAATCGCACAGGAAGGAAAAGAAGACTTCCAGCATGCGGGCGGCGGCGAATACCACTACATCCCCTGCCTGAACGACCGCGACGACTGGATGCATGCGCTGACCGATCTCGTGATGGACAACCTGCATGGCTGGCTGGTCGAGACCGACCAAGCCGCGCTCGAACAGGGACGCCTGCGCGCGCTGGCGATGGGAGCGAAGAGCTAGGCATGGCCGACGAAAAGACCATAGGTCGCTTCGATATCCTCGGCGAACTGGGCCGGGGCGGACAGGGCACGGTCTACCTTGCCCACGATCCCCAGCTGGACCGCAAGGTCGCGATCAAGACGCTGCGCAAGTTCGGCCACCAGACCGAACAGCTGACGCGCGAGGCGCTAATCGTCAGCAAGTTGACGCACCCCAACATCATCGCGCTGTACGACGCCGGCGAACATAACGGCACCCCCTATCTGGTCTATGCCTACATCGAGGGCAAAACGCTCGCTCAGGTGCTCAAGGAGCAGAAGACGCTGCCATCCGCGCGCGCGGCAGAGATCGCCTGCGACACGCTGAGAGGACTAGCCTACGCGCATGAGCAAGGCGTGTCGCACCTGGACATCAAGCCGGCCAATATCATGATCGCGAAGAGCGGTCTGGCGATGGTGATGGACTTCGGGCTGGCGACGACGAGCAACGCCGAAGAGCAGACCGCCACCAGCATGATCAACGGCACGCCGCGCTACCTCGCGCCGGAGATCGTTTCCGGCCAAGCGGGCGGCCCGCTTGCGGATGTCTACGCGATCGGCGCTGTGCTGTATGAAATGGTCACCGGGCAATATGCGGTCACCGGGGAAAACCTGTTCGAGGTGCTGAACCGCGCGGCGCACGAACAAATCACCGTTCCCTCGGCCCTCAACGAGCAAGTGGACGAAGCGCTGGAGGCGATCATCATGAACGCACTGGCGAAGAGTCCTGCGGAGCGCTACCCGAACGCCGCCTCGATGCTGCAGGACCTGGATGAATACCTCGACGAATCGCGTAGCGCAACGACAGAATTCCTGCTGCAGCGCATGCGCAGCAAACAGGATTTTCCCGCGATCTCCGGCGTCATCTCGCAGATCAACCAGATCGTCTCTTCCGAATTCGAAAGCAGCAGCAAACTGGCCGGCGTGATCCTGCAGGACCTAGCGCTCACCAACAAGCTGTTGCGGCTGGTCAACACCGCATCGTTCAGCCAGTTCGGCGGCGGCATCAACACCATTTCCAAGGCTGTCGTGATCCTCGGTTTCGAGACGGTACGCGACATCGCGACCACGCTGATCCTGCTGGAATTCCTGCAGAACAAACCCCAAGCGGCGCAACTCAAGGAAGAAATCGTCAAGGCGGTGCTCGCCGGAGAACTCGCCGCGAAACTATCGTCCAGAAACGACATCCGCGACGTCGAAGAAATACTGATCTGTGCGATGTTCCACAACCTGGGGAAGATGCTGGCGCTGTTCTACTTCTACGATGAGAGCCAGGAAATTGCGCACTTGTCCAGGGAAGGCGAAAGCGAACAGGCAGCCTCTGCGCGGATACTGGGCATCCCCTATTCGGAACTCGGCGTCAGCGTGGCGCGCAGCTGGAACTTCCCGCCCCGGCTAATTGCCGGTATGCGCTTGCTGCCTGAAGGGGACATCGCCCCGCCCAAGAACGAAATGGAGAAACTGGCCGTTGCAGTCAATCTCGCCTACGAGCTGTGCGACGTTTCATTCTCGTCCAGCATCCAAGACAAACCGCAGAAGCTGGCGGAACTGTCCAAGCGCTACGGAAACACCGGCAAGTTGTCCGAACGCGATCTGTCCACTGCCCTCGATGCCGGCCTGAGCGAAATGTCCGACCGCTCCGCGACGCTGGGCATCGGCATCTCAGGCAGCCCGCTGCTCACCCGCGCACGCCAGTGGAGCGGCCGTCCGCTGCCCGCCCAGCGCCAGAAGAACGGCAAGGGCATCGAGGACATGACCGACCTCGGCCAGTCGGTCGCCAAAAGGTACGGCGAAGAAGAGTCGCTCACCCTGTCGCTCAACCCGGACTCGATACTGGGCGCGGGCATGCAGGAAGTGACGAACACGATGATGGGCGAGTTCAACCTGACCGATCTGCTACAGATGGTGCTGGAGACGATATATCGCGGCATGAACTTCCAGCGCGCGCTGTTCATGCTGCGCAACAACAAGGAAGGGGCGATGCTCGCCCGCTTCGGCTTCGGCCCGGACATCGGGCAGATCATCCCGAAGTTCCGCTTCCCGCTGCATTTCGCGCCGGACGTGTTCCATCTATCCATCGAAAAAGGCCTGGACATCTCCATCGAAGACGTCCGCTCGCTGAACATCTCCGACAAGATCCCGGACTGGTACCACGAGGCGGTCAACGCCCCCAGCTTCATCCTGCTGCCGCTGATGCTGGACGGCAAGGCGATCGGCTTGATTTACGCCGACATGCCCGAGGCCAACCAGCTGGACATCTCGCATCAGCAACTAGCTCTACTGCGCACGCTACGCAACCAGGCCGTGCTGGCGATCAAGCAGAAAGTCTGATTACCCCTGCGCAGTGCGACTGTCGGTCGCAGTTCATGGTGTAGAATGCCGGCGGTATCCAGATCGAGCCCTCACCCCCTATCCGACTAACGCGACCCTGCCGCTAACCGCACCCGATTCAGTCATGCCCGCACAATCTATCGGCCGTTTTGAAATTCTCGGAGAACTCGGCAAGGGCGGCCAGGGTACGGTGTATCTGGCGCAGGACACACAGCTCGACCGACGCGTTGCGATCAAGACGCTACGCAACCTGAGCCGCCAGTCCGAGCAACTCGCTCGCGAAGCACGCATCGTCGCAAAGCTGCAACATCCGAACATCATTCCGCTGTTCGATGTCGGCGAGCACCAAAGCGTCCCTTATCTGGTCTATGCCTATATCGAGGGCAAAACGCTGGAACAAGTACTGAAGCAGGAAAAAGATTTATCCCTCGTACAGTCGGCGGAAATCGCCTGCGGCGTGCTGGAGGGGCTGGCCTACGCGCACGCCCAGAACATCACCCATCTGGACATCAAGCCGGCCAATATCATGATCGCCGCCAGCGGCACGCCGATGGTGATGGATTTCGGGCTGGCAAAACTGTCCAGCCAGCAGGAAAAAGCCGGCAATCCGCTGAGCGGAACGCCGCGCTACATGGCCCCGGAAATCATCGCCGGCAAGCAGGCGAGCGCCAAGGCCGACATCTATGCGGTCGGCATCATGCTCTACGAAATGGTGACCGGCGAGGTCGCCGTCAGCGGCAACAACGTCTACGAGGTGCTGAACCGCGCCGCGAACGAGCGAATCGCCGCCCCCTCGACTCACAACGAACTGATCGACGAACGGCTCGAAACCATCATTCTCAAGGCGACCTCGAAGAACCCGGACGAGCGTTATGCCAGCTGCGAAGCGATGCTGCAGGTGTTGCAGGCCTATCTAGGCGAGTTGCAGGAAAAAGCCGGGCGGGAGAAACAGACCCACAGCACGCTGGACTTCTTGCTGCGCAGGATGCGCAGCAAACAAGACTTTCCGGCGCTGTCCAACATCATTTCCGAGATCAACAAAATCGTCGCATCGGACTCGGAAAGCGCCAACAAACTGGCCAGCGTCATCCTGCAGGATTTCGCGCTGACCAACAAACTGCTGAAACTGGTCAACACCGCATCCTTCGGACAGTTCGGCGGCAGCATCAACACCGTGTCCAAGGCCGTGGTGATCCTCGGCTTCGAGACGGTGCGCAACATTGCGATGACGTTGATCCTGCTGGAGTTCCTGCAGAACAAGGCGCAAGCCAGCCAGCTCAAGGACGAAGTCATCCAGTCCATCCTGTCGGGCATGGTGGCCGCCCAACTGATGAGCGAACACGACTTCCGCAATGCGGAAGAAGTGATGGTCGGCTCGATGTTCCACAACCTGGGCCGGATGCTGGGCCTCTTCTATTTCTTCGACGAAAGCCAGGAAATCTCCCGCCTGGTCGAGCAAGGCGAAAGCGAAGATCGGGCCGCCATGAAAATATTGGGAATGCCTTATCACGAACTGGGCATAGGCGTGGCGCACAGCTGGAACTTCCCGGCCAGACTGATCGCAGGGATGCGCAAGCTGCCGCCGGAGAAAGTTCGACCTCCGCAAGGCGAGCTGGAGCAGTTGACGGTAACCGTCAATATGGCTCACGAACTTTGCGAAATCGCCGCCTATACCGATATCAAGGAAAAACAGCGCTTGCTGAACGAGCTGTCCAGCCGCTATGAAGGCGCTGTCAAAATATCCGAACGCAAACTGTCGGCCGCGATGGATGGCGGCTTGAAGGAATTGTCGAGCCGCGCCGGCATTCTCGGCATAGGCATCCATCACAGCTCCATGCTGAGGCGCTCGCGCAACTGGAGCGGCCACGCCCAGCCGGTCGAAGAGAAAAAGACCGACAAGGAACTGGACGGCATCACCAATCTCGACCAGACGGTCGCGCACGGCGACGAAGAAAGCAGCGGGGTTCCGCAGAATCCGGAAGCCATCCTCGGCGCCGGCATCCAGGACGTCACCACTTCGCTGGTCGGCGAATTCAAGCTCAACGATGTGCTGCAGATGGTGCTAGAAACCATGTATCGCGGCATGGGCTTCAGCCGCGCCCTGATACTGATACGCGACAACCAGCTTGGCGTGATGGCAGCCCGCTTCGGATTCGGCGCCGACGTCCGCAACATCATCCCGCGTTTCCGTTTCCCGCTGGCTTTCGTGCCGGACGTTTTCCACCTGTGCATCCAGAAGGGCGTGGACATCGCCATCGAAGACATCAATGCGTCCAACATCGCCGACAAAATCCCCGAGTGGTACAAAAACGGCATCAACGCGCCCTGCTTCATGCTCCTGCCCATCATGGTCAAGGACAAAGTGATCGGGCTGTTCTACGCGGACATGATCGAGGCCAACGCGCTGAAACTGTCCCAGCAACAACTGTCGCTGCTGCGCACGCTGCGCAACCAGGCCGTACTGGCGATCAAACAGAAGACCTGAAGACCCATCGAAACTGCGCAACTCGCTGCGGTTTTCGAGAGTCCTTTGGCAACGCCCCGCTAAGATTATCCTGATAGCGGAATCCTCCCCAGCCGATGGCAAACCCTACTCCCGAAGTGACATCATCGACCCGCTCATTCGAGTAGTTCAACTTCGATTAAAGGAGAATTATCATGAATCTGGTCAAATGGGACCCATTCAGGGAACTGGAAGAAGTCCCCAGTCGCCTGAATCGTTTATTCGGGCGTTCGACTCTACCCGCCGAATCGGATCGCGAAATGCTGTCGGTAGCCGACTGGATGCCGTCGGTCGACATCAGCGAGACGGACAACTCCTATCTGGTCAAGGCCGAAATTCCCGGCGTGAACAAGGACGACGTCAAGGTCATGATCGAGGACGGCATGCTGACGATACAGGGCGAGCGCAAACAGGAACAGGAAGAAAATGGCAAGAAATATCACCGCATCGAGCGCTCCTACGGCTGTTTCATGCGCAGCTTCCGCGTGCCGGACGATGCCGACGATAGCGCGGCCAAGGCCGAGTTCAAGGACGGTATGCTCAACATCACGCTGAACAAGACCCAGAAGAGCCGCTCCAACGCGGTCAACGTTTCGATCTCGTAACCCCACAGCCGCTCCCGCCCGGGAGCGGCCTCACTACAGGAGACGAACATGAGCCACTCATCCCACCCGCCCGGCTTCCATCTCATTCGCCGCGACCGCCTACAGGAAGAAACGGTGCTGGACAGCTACAAGAGCAAGGGCAAACTTCCAGAGCCGACCGTCTGTCCGGAATGCGGCGCAGTATTTCACGGAGGCCGCTGGCAATGGCTGGAAAAACCGCAGGGCGCGCATAGCGAAACCTGCCCCGCCTGCCACCGCATGCGCGACCGTTTCCCGGCCGGCTACGTGTCGCTGGGTGGAGAGTTTCTCGCGGCACACGAGGCGGAGATCATGCAGTTGATCAAACACCACGAGACCCGCGAAAAAACCGAGCACCCCTTGCAACGCCTGATGAACATCGAGAAGACGGAACAGGGATATCAGGTGACCACCACCGACATCCATCTGGCTCGGGGCATCGGCGATGCGCTGCATCACGCCTATCAGGGCGAACTCGAATTCCACTACAACCCGGACCAGAACCTGCTGCGGGTCAACTGGAGTAGATAATTCGTAATCAGCGCCTTATAGATTTGTATTAATCGACTTAAAACCCTTCCCCCGCTTGCGGGGGAAGGGCGCATGGCAGTTCAAGCAAGAATGGAATATAGCGGGACGAGTTTTATGCTTGCCCGAATATTCATTTCTGCGATTCGACTCTGAGGTGATCATGAACAAATACGTCGCTGGAATCTCATTGCTGTTAGCCCTGCTGGCCGGTTGCTCGGAAAAACAGGGATCGGGCGCAACATCAGAATCACCGCCGGATATCGCAGCCGGCAAAGCGCTTGCCCAAACCAAATGCGCCGGCTGTCACGGTATGGATGGGCGCGGCGTAAAAGACGGCATCCCCAATCTCGCAGCCCAAGTCGAAAGCTATCTGCTCAAGGCCATCCAGACATACGATCATGGAAAACGCGTCGGCAGCAGTGGCGACGCCATGAACATCACAAAAGAATTGAACCCGGATCAACTGCGCAATGTGCTCGGCTATTACGCCAGCCTGCAGCCCTTGCCCAACCTCGCGAATATGAGCGCTCAATATTCCTACTATGATCGCGGCGAGGAATTGAGCAAGCCCTGCGCCCCTTGCCATGGCATTGGAGGCAACCCCTCCTCCGCCGGGCTGCCGCGCTTGGCCGGGCAACATCCGCAATACCTCATCAAAACGGCGACCAGGATTTACCAAGACGGCGCGAGCTCCATGCCCCCCATGCATGAAGCGTTAACAGGCCTGAGTCAGGCCGACCTGTCGAATATCGCCATATATTTCGCCCTGAACAAACCGCAACCGGCTCCCGGCAAGACGGGCAACCCCTACGAGGGCAAACAGTTCGCCAACGAATGCATCAAATGTCACGGTGCCACAGGCTCCGGTGACGAATCCGGCACGCCCAACCTGGCCGGTCAGGACGTGAAATACCTCTCCGTGATGATTAAAGCCTATCGAGACAAGGTACGAGAACATGGCCCAATGCACAAAGCACTCAGCGGATTGAAGGACCGCGAGATCGAAAAAGTCGCCGTCTTCTTCGCCGCGGAACAACCCACGCAAATCGCCTTCACTCCGCCGGAGCCCATAGTCGACCTCGCTCAAAAATGCGATCGTTGCCACAGCCTGGCCAGCCCCAATCCCGAAATGCTGGCCCCCAAGCTCAATGGGCAAAACCGCAACTATCTGATCAAGGCAATGACCGCCTATCGCAACGGCGATCGCGAAAGCTCGGCCATGCACAAAGTCAGCTCCATTTTATATTTCGACGCCACCATCGAAGGCATTGCAACTTACTACTCGGCACAAGCGGCGAAGTAAGCTCCCAGCCTCGCCCTCCCGGCAAAGCCCAACCGTCTTGCTGCCAAGACCAGGCCGCATTGCCTATATATTTCGGTCTATTGTTTTCGCTCCTCGGCTCGGGTAAGGTCGCGAACGCATTCTCGGCCAACAACAAACGCAGCATTTCATGCCCGATATTGCCGCGTTCGATTTAACGATAAATAGGAAATCAGGGAGATAGAAGCAGTGCGCCAGCATATACGGCAGTTTGTTCCAGCATATCCGGCATTTTTGCCGTTGACTTTACGTTAGGCAATCACAGTAATGATCTACACGCTAAGAAAAAGACTGGTCGCTAATGTTTGCTTAATCGCTAGCCTAGTATTGTTGTTTTCAACATTACGTGGGAAAAGCGAGTTGTTCATAGCCGTAGCGTTAGTTATATTTTTCGTGCCTTGCGTAGTGAGCTATGCACTCTATCTGCTATCCCTAAAATGTCCAAAGTGCGGCAATACGTTCGGTGAAACTACGGTTTACACGTTCGGTAAAACTACGGGTTTTCCGTTCTTTAAATCTTTGAAATTTGCACCACTACGGGTACCCCGCCATTGTTACAGTTGTGGGGCAAAAGCAACTTGGTAACTATGCCTACGAGAGGGACGCTTCGCGGCGAAGCCGCTCGCGCCCCTCACCTTTACGTTGGGCGTCCAATCAACGAAGTAGGAGATCGATGTGACTTACGCAGGTTTTTGGCGGCGCTTTGCTGCGCTATGGCTCGACGTGTTGATTATGAGCCCTCTTATGGCACTCGCTTGGTGGGGTAAAGAACATTTACGTCTTTTTGATTTGTACTATTTAATCCCCGCAACGGTATTCGGTTTCTTCTACGGCGTTTATCTAGTGCAAAGGTTCGGTGGCACACCCGGAAAACGACTAATGAAAGTAAGTATCGTCAAGGTTAACGGCGAGCCAGTGACATATCGAGAAGCATTGCTCCGCTACCTCCCTGAATGGCTCATGTCTATTGGATCCTCTATTGCATTGATCATCGCAGCATTACACCTCACCGACGCTCAATATTTTTCTGCACCATCATTCGTGGAACGCATGCAACTAATCAAGTCCGTAACCCCTAGTTGGTATGGACTTACACAGCTTGCATTAAATATTTGGATCTGGAGTGAATTCATCGTGATGCTCACAAACAAGAAGCGGCGTGCTATTCACGATTTCATTGCAGGTACTGTCGTTATTAAAGACGCCCAACCAGACGCGCCAAGGAATGCTCCGCAAGCGGCGCGCGCCTGAGCTAACACGGTGATCATCGTGTCCCTCATTCGGCGGATAACGCCTACGGCTCATCCGCCCTACGCAAGCAACCCATCAGCCGCCCAGCACGCGATTCTTCCCCGCGCGTTTTGCCAGATACATGGCCTTATCCGCACGTTTGATGGCGTCTGCTCCGGACTCATCCGGGGCAAACTGGGCGACTCCGGCGCTGAAGGTGATCAGGATATGTTCGCTGCCGGCCATGAAAAAATTCTTCGTAAGCTCTCGCTGGAAGCGCTGCATGGCTTTGATTCCATCGTCCTGCACCGTGTCGGGCATCAAGATGACAAATTCCTCGCCGCCGTAGCGAGCCAGGGTATCTCCCGGGCGTAAATTCTGGCGCACGACATTTACCAGGTGTATCAGGGCCGCGTCACCCGATTCATGGCCCAGACTGTCGTTGAGTTTCTTGAAGTTATCGATGTCGAGCAAGGCTACCGAGAGCGGCGTTTCCTTGCGCCGCATATTCGCTATTTCTCGCACCAATGCCTCGTCCAGGCCCTTCCGGTTCAGCGCATTGGTCAATGGATCGTGACGAGCCGAGTTGCTCGCACGCAGCAATTCCTGTTGCAGCTTGGTGATTTCGGCTTCGGTCGCAACTGCCTGCGATTGCAGTAGCTTGAGCGCATCGCGCTCCCTCGCCGTCTCTTCTGCCATTTCCCGCGTGGTCTGGATGACATCCTTCAGGAGCGGAGCGAGGTCCTCTATCGTTTTTACCTCTTCGATGCGCTTCGCGCTATCCTCGATCTTGCTCTGGAAGGTAGTGCTGGATTCGTTCATGGAGGACAGCCGCTCGATAAAGGCCGCCAGCATCACGCGCATTTCCTCCTGCGCTTCCAGGGAGCGTCCCCTGACCACGGACTGCCTGTCCATCACATTCAGAACGCGTTGTTTGACATCGTCGAGACGACGCAAATCAAGCGGAGGCCTTACCACTGTCAGCAATGCATCCACCTGACCTTTAAGCCATCTGTCGTCTACGATCAAAGTACTGACGTTTTCAAGGATCAGATGCAACAGATCGAGCAGCGCTATCTTGATCGCATCCTGCTCTTCCGCCGCGAGCAACAGACGATGGCTGAACTCGCCGAGTTCAGCCTGAATGCTGCGTATGTCCGCTGCCGGATCGCGCAGGCTGCGCAACAGACTCTCGACCTTACGGGAAAAGAGCTCATCCACATTCTCCAGCGCAGGCAACACGCACTCGATCATGCGCGCAATCTGCCTGAATAACTCTGCAGTATCTGTGGTGGCGCTACCGTCTTCCGTCGCTGCTGTTCCGGCATCCATCACCATCGGAGATGAGGAAACCACCCTGAAGAACTCAGGTAACACCTTTTCGATGTCCTGCCAGCTGCGTCGGCTAATGGCCGCATCCAGTTGATCGAGCAGCTCTCGTTGCTCAGCGTCTTTGGCCGACAACTCCAGCGCGATTTTGCGCAAATTCTTCTCGGGAAAAGCGGCCATGATCGGATGGCCCGAGATCTCGCAGTAACAATCCTGATAGTTCGCGGGTGTAGGCGGCAGCTTGCGCTCGGCCAGCAGCTTGAGCGCTTCGCGCGCAATCTCGGATGGAGGCTTTTGACTCATTTTTTTCTTATTCTGCTATTTCACAAATGCAACGGATCATTGCTCGGCGCTGCGCACCAGCAGCACCGGCACCGATGCGCCGCGCACCACGCCTTCGGCGACGCTGCCGAACAGCAGCCGGCTGAAGCCGGAACGGCCATGCGAGCCGATCACGATCAGGTCGGCGGGCCAGTTGCGCGCTTCGGCATCGATCACGCTAGCGACCCGCTCGCCTTCCGCTTCTAGCAGCGAAGTCTCCGCCTCGGCCCCGGCCTGACTAGCCGTCTCCCTTGCCTTGGCGAGCAGGCGCTCGCCGCTGGATCGCGCCACTTCGCGCAGCGCGGCGTAATCGACGAAGGCATAGCCTTCGGCATCCAGCGGATATATTTCCTCGACCACATGCAACAGCCGCAGTTGCGCCTTGCCGTCCGCCAGCTTGATCGCCTCGCGCAACGCGCGCTCTGATGTGTCGCTGCCGTCTATCGGAACCAGTATGCGTTGATACATGATGTGCCTCCTTTAGTCGTGACGGCGCGCGGGCCGTCTACATGGCATCTCTATAAATTCGTCACACCGGCGAAGGCCGGTGTCCAGTTAATAAAACAGACAGTGCAACGCACTGACCAAAAGCATTCTAATTAAAACCGCTGGATTCCGGCCTTCGCCGGAATGACGGAATTTGAATTTATAGAGACGCCCTACAGTTTCAGGAAATTGTCGCGGTAGTGGCGCATCTCGGCGATGGATTCGTAGATGTCGGCCAGCGCCTCGTGCTTGCCGTGCTTCTTGATGCCATTGGCGACCTCGGGTTTCCAGCGTTTGGCGAGTTCCTTCAGCGTGCTGACGTCGAGGTTGCGGTAGTGGAAGTAGTCTTCCAGCTTGGGCATCCAGCGCGCCATGAAGCGGCGGTCCTGGCAGATGGAGTTGCCGCACATCGGCGAGGTGCGAATCGGCACATATTCCTGCAGGAAGGCCAGCATCTGCGCTTCGACGGTCGCTTCGTCCAGTGTCGATGCCTTGACCTTGTCGATCAGGCCGGATTTGCCGTGGGTGGATTTATTCCAGTTGTCCATTCCATCCAGCACGCTATCCGGCTGATGCACCACCAGCACCGGCGCTTCGGCGACGGTCTCCAGGTTGCTGTCGGTGATCACCATCGCGATTTCGATGATGCGGTCGCTATCAGGCAACAGCCCGGTCATTTCCATGTCGAGCCAGATAAGGTGGTTTTGGTTTTGTGCCATAATTCGCGCGCCTGAAAATTTTGAACAATAAGGCGCGTATTGTGTCACAACCGCGCGCCTTGCGAACACACACCACACATGACTGCAACCCAATTCACCCTGTTCTTCGTCGCCGCCCTCGCCCTGACCACGCTGGCAAAACTGTGGCTGGCGCGCCGCCACCTGGCGCATATCGCCGCGCATCGCGCCGAAGTGCCGGAAGCCTTCCGCGCGAAGGTGTCGCTGGAGGAACACCACAAGGCCGCCGACTACACTTCGGCGAAGACACGCTTCGGCATGATCGGGGCATTGTTCGACGCCGCGCTGCTGCTGGCCTTCACGGTGATGGGCGGCATCCAGTTCGTCGCGGAGTTTTGCAACGCCGGACTTCACAACGTTGGCTTCGACACACCGATGACACAAGGCGTCGCGACCATTGTTTCCGTGCTGTTTCTCTCCTCGCTGCTGGAAGCGCCGTTCGGGCTGTACCACACCTTCGTGATCGAGGAGCGCTTCGGCTTCAACAAGATGACCTTCGCGCTGTATCTCAAGGATGCGTTCAAGGGCCTGCTGCTGGGTGCTGCGCTCGGCCTGCCGCTGCTGTTCGGCGTGCTGTGGCTGATGTCGGCGATGGGAACATACTGGTGGCTGTATGTGTGGCTGGTGTGGATGGCGTTCAACCTGCTGGTGCTGTTCATCTACCCGACGTTCATCGCGCCGATCTTCAACAAGTTCACGCCGTTGCAGGACGAGGCGATGAAGGCGCGCATCGAGGCGCTGCTGAAGAAATGCGGCTTCACTTCCAGCGGCCTGTTCGTGATGGACGGCAGCAAACGCAGCGCGCACGGCAACGCCTACTTCACCGGCTTCGGCAAGACCAAGCGCATCGTATTTTTCGATACGCTGCTGGCGCGGCTGAGCGGCGAGGAAGTCGAGGCGGTGCTCGCGCACGAGCTCGGCCACTTCAAACGCCGCCATGTGATCAAGCGCATCGTCGCGTCCTTCGCGATGAGTCTGGGCTTCTTGTGGCTGCTGGGGCAATTGATGCAGACCGGCTGGTTCTACGAGGGACTGGGGATAAGCACCCATACCACCGCGCTCGCATTGCTGCTATTTTTCACGATCCTGCCGGTGTTCAGTTTCTTGCTGCATCCGCTGATGTCGGCCTACTCTCGCAAGCACGAGTTCGAGGCCGACGCCTACGCGGCGCAGCAGACCGACAAAAACGATCTGGTGAACGCACTGGTGAAGCTGTATCAGGACAACGCGGCGACGCTGACGCCCGATCCGCTATATTCGAAGTTCTACGATTCGCATCCGCCGGCGACGGTGCGCATCGCCCACTTACAGGCCCAATAGGAGGTTCGCATCATGAGACTGACCGCATTCATCGCATTGCTGTTCACCGCCGCCACGGCAGCGGCCACCCCCTTCCCCAAGGGCGATGCCCAGACGGGGCAGAAACTGTTCGCACAGCACAAGTGCAGCAGCTGCCACATCGCGATGCTGGGCGGAGACGGCAGTGCGATGTTCACCCGCGTGGACCGCAAGGTGCGCACCGCCGCCGACCTGGTCGAACAGATGAACCGCTGCAACGCCAATCTCGGCATCCAGCTGACGCCGCAGGACGAGCAGCATCTCGGCGCCTACCTCAACCGTTACTACAACCTGAAATAGGAGGGCATCATGGGCCTAGTGTGCGATCTGACCAACAAGAACTGCAAACCCTGCGAGGGCGGCGTTCCTCCGCTGACGCAGCCGGAAATCGACGAAATGATGAAGCAGCTCGAAGGCTGGGAGCAGCATGAGCAAACCATCGTCAAGACCTACCCGTTCAAGAATTACTATCAGACCATCGCCTTCGTGAACGCCGTCGCCTGGATGACGCATCGCGAGGATCATCATCCCGACCTCAAGGTCACGTTCAACAGTTGCACGGTGGAATATTCCACCCACGCCATCAAGGGTCTGTCGGAGAACGATTTCATCTGCGCCGCGAAAGTAAACGCGCTGTTCAAGATTTGAATTCCGTCATTCAAGGCCAAATTATCGCGGCCTTTGGCCGCCAGTATCTGGCGCATCTCGACGACGGCAGCGAGATGGCCTGTTTGACACGCGGCAAGAAGAGCGAAGTCGTTTGCGGCGACCGGGTGGAAATCATGCGCACCGGAGAGGCCTCCACCGAGAACGGCGCACAGGGCGTGATCGAACGCATCCTGCCACGCCGCTCGCTGCTGCATCGCTCCGACGCCTTCCGCGAAAAATATATCGCGGCGAACGTCACGCAGATCATCGTGGTCGTCGCCATCGAGCCGGCTTTCAGCGACGAGTTGCTGGCGCGCTGTCTGGTCGCCGCACAGGACCAGCAGATCGACGTGCTGATCGTGCTGAACAAGTGCGACCTGCAAACTTCCGCCGATGCCGCGCGACGCATACTCGAACCCTATCGCGCCATCGGTTACCGCGTGCTGGAGCTCAGCGCGAAACAGGACATCTCTGCTTTGCGTCCGCTGCTGCATGGACACACCAGCGTATTGGTCGGCCAGTCCGGCATGGGCAAGTCCACGCTGATCAACGCGCTGCTGCCCGATGCCCATGCCGCCACACGCGAGATTTCCACCGCGCTGGATTCCGGCAAACACACCACCACCCACGCGCGGCTGTACCCGCTAGACGAAACCAGTTCGTTGATCGACTGCCCCGGCGTGCAGGCGTTCGGCCTGCATCACCTGAGCTTCGGCGGTATCGAGCAAGGCTTCGTCGAATTCTCCGCCTATCTCGGCCAGTGTCGCTTCCATGACTGCCATCACACCCACGAACCGGGCTGCGCGATACGCAAAGCCGTCGAAGAAGGCAAAATAGCCGCGCGCCGGCTGGAGCTGTTCCAGCAGATCACCGCGAACAAAGCCTAGCGAAAAAACAGACCGACTCTCTACAGCACAGTTGAAACCAAAATGAACCCAGCCGAACACCCGATTCAATCCGAGACGCCCTTCCACGGGATCGCCCCCTTCCTGCGCATGAGTATCGCCGGCGCCGACCTGCAGACCATCGCGCAAGAACTGCTGGAGAAGGCGAAAAACAACGCCGACGATGCGAATCTGTGGATGAATCTGTCGATCGCGATGCAATGTCTGGGGCAACGCGACCTAGGCCTGTCCATCCAGAGTCAGGCGCTGGCGATGAAACGCATCTATCACATCCCCGCCACCGAACAGCCGGCCAGATTTCGCCTGCTGATGCTGATGATTGCGGGCGATCTGTCCGCCAACACGCCGCTCGAATGTCTGCTGGAGAACGGCGACATCGATCTGATCCTTTACTACGTCTCCCCCGACGATCCGCTGGCTCAACCGATTCCCGAGCACGATGCGCTAATCGTGGCCATAGGCAAAGTCGACGACAAACGCGACCTCATCGAATCGCTGGCACAAACATTAGCCCAATGGCCCAGACCGATAATCAACGCGCCGCAGCATATCCTCGCCACGGAACGCTCGGTCGCCAGCATGCGGCTTAAGGATGCCCCGGGCGTGTTGATTCCTCCGACATTGCATGTATCCCGCTCGACGTTGCTGGAAATCGAGGTAGGAGATGCCAGTCTGTCCGACCTGTCCGGCGGCTTCGATTTTCCTGTCATCCTGCGCCCGGTCGGCTCACAGGCCGGGCGCGATCTCGCCCGGATCGACGGCCCGGCAGAAATCCTGCCCTACCTTGCCAGAGTCGATGAAGAAAATTTCTTCCTGTCCCGCTTCGTCGATTACAGCAGCACGGACGGACTGTTCCGCAAATTCAGGATTGCGCTGATCGACGGGGCCGCCTACGCCTGCCACATGGCCGTGTCGTCGCACTGGATGGTGCATTACGTGAATGCCGGCATGTATGAGGACGCGCGCAAACGGGAAGAAGAAGCTTCCTTCATGGCGAATTTCGACGACTTTGTGCAACGCCACCGCGTTGCGCTGGATGCCATACACCGGCGCATCGGGCTGGATTACTTCTTCATCGATTGCGCAGAAACGCAGGATGGCCAGCTCCAGATATTCGAGACCGATCATGTCATGGTCGTGCATGCCATGGACCCTGAAGACATGTTCCCCTACAAGCCAGTTCACATACGAAAAGTCCAGCAGGCATTCCGCGACTATCTTTTCCGCCAGACTGCCGGCCAACTGCCGCACACCCTGGAAAAGCCAGAAAGTGGAGCGCACTGAAAGATGAAACTACGCAACAACCTGAACTTTTCCGGCGGTCCCGGCGCATTGCCCGAGAGCGTATTGCTACAGGTGCAGGAAGCCATTATCGAGGTGCCCGGAGTCGGGCTGTCGATTCTGGGCATCAGCCACCGTTCAGACTGGTTTGCCGCCGTCATCACCGAACTGGAGAACAACATCCGCACGCTGCTGGGCGTGTCTGCCGACTACCACGTGCTGTTTTTGCAGGGCGGAGCGACACAACAGTTCTCGATGGTGCCGATGACGCTGCTGCGCGGAAAGTCGCACCCGGCGGAATATCTGCACACCGGCTACTGGAGCGGCAAGGCCATCCCGGAAGCGCGGCGCGAAGGCCCGGTACATGAGCTCTGGAGCGGCAAGGAAAACGGCTACACCAGGCTGCCCGGCGATGACGAACTTTCCTTCTCGGCGGACGCGCCCTATTTCCACTACATTTCCAACGAGACGGTCGAAGGGCTGCAGCTCCATCGCGTATTGGGCCGCGACGATGTGCCGCGCATCTGCGACATGTCTTCGGATTTCCTGTCGCGTCCCTGCGAGGCGGAACGCTACTCGCTGATCTATGCCCATGCGCAGAAAAACATCGGCCCCGCTGGCGTCACCGTCGTGCTGGTGCGCGACGAATTACTCCCCGACCGAACACAAGGGAATGCGAACGCCGACCTGCCCGGCTTCCTGAATTACCGCAGCCATATCCAGGCGCATTCCAACTTCAACACCCCGCCGGTGTTTGCAATCTACGTGGTGCTGCTGGTCTCGCGCTGGCTGCTCAACGAGATCGGCGGCGTGGCACGCATGGCCGGGATCAACCACAACAAGGCCGAGCTGCTGTATCGAATGCTGGACGGCAGCGACGACTTCTATCGCGGCCGCGCCGCAGTGCAGGATCGCTCCATGATGAACGTGGTGTTCAACCTGCCCTCGCCGGAAATGGAGCGGCGTTTCATCTCCGACGCGCTGGAGGCGGGCTTCTCAGGTTTGGCAGGACACCGCGCCATCGGCGGCATACGCGCCTCGATCTACAACGCGCTGACACTGTCTGCGGTCGAGCAACTGGCCGGTTTCATGGAAGACTTCCGGCGCGCGCACAGCGCCTAACCGGTTTTCCTTCGGCCAACGGTTCCCCGCAGGCCTTCAAGTGCCCCCCAAAGGGCACGGCCACCGGAACTATTTTGGCTCAAGTCATGTTTTCCCCTCGCTATTCGCCGGTTAGAAAACGCGTCTTCATGGATATCATGACCAGACAAATAAATTTCATTACCGAAGCGGATTGCCGCATTCGTTTTTCAATAATGCAGGGAGAGAATCATGTTTTTCGGAAAGTCGAATCAGGAATTACAAACCGCACTGACCAGATTGGCACAGGCAGAAAACGAAGCGGTGAATCTGCGTAGCGCCTTGAGCCAGTCGGAAAGCGAGTTGAGCCTTGCGCGCGCGGCTCAGCGCGAAGCGGAAGAAAAATGTGAAGTGGCGAGGCATATCTATCACAGCATGCAGGTTTTCGGAGAGTCGTTCACCGCACTGCAGCAATCGCAGGTTTCCGCCGCGCAATCGTTGCAAGAAGAAAAACTTCATGCCATCGAGGCTGCCAACGTGTCGGCCGGCAACCGAGAATCTGTGGAAAAAATCGCCAGGAGTCTCGAAGCGTTGTCCACCGACACCCTGCAATCGTCGAGCAACGTAGAGAACCTGACCCAGCGTGCCGCGCAGATCGGCAGCATCGTCAAGCTGATCAAGGAGATCGCCGACCAGACCAATCTGCTGGCGCTCAATGCCGCGATCGAAGCGGCCCGTGCGGGCGAACAGGGCCGAGGTTTCGCCGTGGTGGCCGACGAAGTCAGGAAACTCGCCGAGCGCACCGGCAAGGCAACCAGCGAAATCTCCACCATCGTCACCGCAATCCAGGGCGAAACCGGCCAAACCAAGATCCAGATGGCCGACCTCGCCAGCAAGTCTCAGGAATTCAGCGTCAATGTCGGCGGCGTGATGGAAAACATGAGGCATCTGCTCGGTCTGTCCACCCAGATGGAGGGCACCATTTCGGCGGCGGCATTGCGCAGCTTCGTCGAAGTGGCCAAGATCGACCATATCCTCTACAAGTTCGACATCTACAAGGTGTTCATGGGGATATCCGATCGCCAGGCCGACAGCTTCTCCTCGCATACTGGCTGCCGTCTGGGCAAGTGGTATTACGAAGGAGAAGGCAAAGACTGTTTTTCCAGACTCGACGGCTATACGACCGTCGCCAATCCGCATCAGGCGTTTCACCAATATGGCAAGGATTCGGTGTCCGAATTCCGTTCCGGCAACGCATTGCGCGGCATGGATCTGGTAGAAAAAATGGAAGCCGCCAGCATGGATGTGCTCGCCGGACTGGAGCGCATCGCCGTTGCGGGCGAAGCCGAAAGCAGCCTGTTGTGCCATTCGCCGGTGTAATTTTCTTAACCCGGCAGCAACAATCCGCTACACCGCAAGCGGCGGCTCGTCCATCGCCGCGATCTGTTCGCGCAATTCCAGCACCCGATCCTGCCAGTAGCGCTGGGTATTGAACCAAGGGAAGGCGGTGGTGAATGCGGTGTCGTTCCAGCGCCGTGCGATCCACGCCGAATAGTGGATCAGGCGTAGCGTGCGCAGCGCTTCCAGCAGATGCAGTTCGCGCGAATCGAAGTCGCAGAAATCTTCGTAGCCCGCCAGCAGGTCGCCGAGTTGGCGCGTCTGTTCGGCGCGCTCGCCGGACAGCAGCATCCACAGATCCTGTATCGCCGGCCCCATTCGACTGTCGTCGAAGTCGACGAAATGCGGCCCGGCATCGGTCCACAGTACATTGCCCGCATGGCAGTCGCCATGCAGCCGCAGATGCTGCACCTTGCCGGCGCGCTCGAAGCAGCGGCGCACGCCGTCCAGCGCATGCGCGACCACGGTGCTATACGCCTCGCGCAACTCGGCCGGAATGAAGTCGTGCGCCAGCAGGTATTCGACAGGCTCCTCGCCGAAGCTCTCGATGTCCAGCGTCGGACGATGGCGGAACGGCTCCAGTTGGCCGACCGCATGAATGCGACCGATGAAGCGCCCCAGCCATTCCAGCGTGTCGCGGTCGTCCAGCTCCGGCGCGCGCCCGCCGTGGCGTGGGAACACCGCAAAACGGTAGCCGTTGAATTCGTGCAGCGTGCGGTCGGCTATCTGCAATGCAGGCACCACCGGGATCTCGCGCTCCGCCAGCTCCGAGACGAACGCATGTTCTTCCAGAATCGCCGCCGCGGACCAGCGTTCTGGACGGTAGAACTTGGCGATCAGCGGCGGGCCCTCCTCCATGCCGACCTGGTAGACGCGGTTCTCGTAGCTGTTGAGCGCCAGCAGGCGGCCGTCGCTGCGCAAGCCGACGCCCTCCAACGCGTCGAGCACGGCGTCGGGAGTGAGGGAGCTGAAGGGATGTGTGGTATGCATGGCGGGATTGTACGGCAGCGGGACCGGTGCCGTTGTCGGAATCTGCCCCATCCTGATGCGCCGAACAAGTCAGTCGTCGCGAGTCCCGCAGGGGGGCGACCATATCCACCCGACTTACCGGGATGCGGCCCATTCGGCGACGCCCTCGCGCAAATGAACGGCCGAATACCCTTCCATCTTGAGCAGTTCGACCGCGTCCTTTGCCATCAGACAATAAGGACCGCGACAGTACGCGACGATCGAACGATCCTTGGGTAGTTCCGCCAGACGCTGGCGCAACTCGTCCAGCGGGATCGATCTTGCGAACGGCAGATGCGCGTTCAAGTATTCCTCCGAAGGCCGCACGTCGAGCACCACCACCTCTCCTTTTCGTGCGGCTTTCATCAGGCTTTCGCGATCGCTCGGCACCAGGTCGTTCGGCTGCGTGGCGATCTTCTGCAACGCCAGCCGCAACTCGATCAATCGTTCCTCGGCCAGCGTATGAATCTGTACCCACAGGTCGGCTACCGATTTGTCGGCAAGGCGGTAATGGATGTTCTTGCCCTGGCGCTTGGTCTCGACCAGATGCGCCATGCGCAATTCGCGCAAATGCGCGCTGGTCAGTTTCACGCTGATGGAAGCCTCCTGCGCCAGCGTCTCGACCGTCTTTTCGCCCTGACAGAGCAACTCGACCAGTTCCAATCTCTTGGAGCTGGAGAAAACCTTGCCTATCCGAGCCACCTGTTCGTAGAGCAGATCTTTGATTTTTCGTGCGTCTTTCATTGTGTCAGTCTATCAAGCGATGGAATATGGACAGGTAACTCTAATCTAGATTGACAATAATGAACAGTAGATGATCTAATCATTCTAACAATCGCTAGATTGTTTAATCAATCAAGGAGGTCGCCATGAAAACCCTGCTCATCCTCAACGATGCCCCATACGGCAGCGAACGCACTTACAACGGGCTACGCATAGCCGGAACACTTTCCAAGCAAGAAGGAAACGAAGTGCGCATTTTCCTGATCGGCGATGGCGCGTCATCTGCCCACCGCAATCAGAAAGTCCCGCAAGGTTTCTATAACGTCGAGGTGATGCTCGGCAACGTGGTTCGCCATGGAGGTGAAATCGGCATCTGCGGCTCCTGTATGGATGCGCGAGGTATGACGGACAGCGACATTGCCGACGGAACGCACCGCAGCACACTGGCGGAATTGGCCGAGTGGACGGTGTGGGCGGACAAGGTTCTGGTGTTCTAACTCAAAAGGGAGAAAGCGATGTTTTTCAAACAACTGGCAACGAAAGAGTCTTCACTGTCCTATTTCTTCGGCTGCGGCACCTTGGGTAAATCCATGGCCGTGGACGTGGTCGCCGGCGACGAGGAGTGGTACATCGAGGAGGCGAAGAAGGCGAATGTCACGATCAATTACGTGATCGACACCCACGTTCATGCAGACCATTACTCGGGCGGCAGGAAGCTCGCGCAGATGGTGGGCGCGCCCTACTGTCTGCATGAATCGGACAAAGGTCGTGTCAAATTCGAGTTCGAACCGTTGGGCGACGGTCAGTCGCTCAACCTCGGCAACGTCAACGTCGAGGTGCTGCATACGCCGGGCCATACGCCAGACAGCCTCTGCCTGCTGGTGACCGATATGCGGCGCGGTGAACTGCCCTGGTTCGTCGTCACCGGCGACACGCTGTTCGTCGGCTCCATCGGTCGCCCCGACCTGCTGGGGCGCGAACGTGAAATGGCCGCGCAACTCTACGACAGCATTCATGCCAAGTTGCTGAACTTATCCAGCGAAGTCGAGATATTCCCTGGCCATCAGGCGGGCAGTGTCTGCGGTGCAGGGTTGTCCGGCAAGCCAAGCTCGACCATCGGTTTCGAGAAACGCTGGAATCCGGGCTTGACGATGAGCAAGGAAGAGTTCGTCGAAAATCTGCTCAAGGAGATTCCGCCGCGCCCTGCCGAGATGGACAAGATGGTCGCGGCCAACATCGCGGGCTGATGATGACGCACGCCACACTGAACCACGGCATCCGGGCCAATCTGGACCAGTTCTTGCACCAACTGCTGCAAGTCATGCTGGTGGGTTTCACCATCGGCATGATGCGCACGGTGGTGCCGGCGCTGTCCGAATCCGAATTCGGCGTGCCGAAGAACTCCTTCATGCTGCTCACCGCATTCGTGGTGGCATTCGGCTTGGTCAAGGGCACGCTCAATTTTGTGGCCGGGCGGCTGTCCGAACGCATCGGTCGCAAGAAGGTTTTGCTGCTGGGTTGGGCTGCCGCGTTGCCTATCCCATTGATGGTGTACTTTGCGCCGTCGTGGGGGTGGATCGTCGCCGCCACGGTGTTGCTGGGCATCAATCAGGGATTGACCTGGTCGATGACGCAGACTTCCAAGCTCGACATCACCCGCGCCGACCAGCGCGGCCTGACCATCGGCCTCAACGAATTCTCCGGCTATGTCGGGCTGGCGCTGGCGGGCATCATCACCGCGTATCTGGCGACCATGCTGGGGCCGCGCAGCGGGCTGTTGCTGTTCGGCATGACGACGGTGTTGCTCGCCATGCTGCTCACCCTGTTGTGGATCAAGGACACGCTGCCCTGGGCGAAAAGCGAAGCAGCAAAGCACAAGGCCGGCATCAGCAATGGACCGTTGGCGCGCTACCCGACCAACATCGCTGCACAGCCAACGACGTGGGAAGTGTTCACGCTGGTGTCGTGGCGCGACAAACGATTGTTCGCCATCAGCCAGGCAGGGCTGGTGGAGAAGTTCGTCGATGCGCTGGTGTGGGTGTTCTATCCGGTGTATCTGTACCAGCGCGGCATCAGCCTGCCCGACATCGGCTGGATCGTCGGCGTGTACGGCTTCGTCTGGGGCGGCTCGCAATTTTTCACCGGCAAGCTCTCCGACCACATCGGTCGTCACAAGCCCAACGTGTGGGGCATGTGGATATGCGGCGCGGGCGTGGCGATGATGCTGTTGCAGGAAGGCATGGCGTGGTGGTCGTTCTCCGCCGCCATCAGCGGCTTTGGCATGGCGCTGCTGTATCCCAACCTATCGGCTGCCATCGCCGACATCTCCCATCCGAACTGGCGCGGATCGGCCATCGGCATCTACCGTTTCTGGCGCGACCTGGGTTACGGCATCGGCGCGCTTGGACTGGGCATTGCCGCGCACTTCAGCGGCTCGGTCGAGGCGGCATTCTGGTTCGTGGCGATTTCGATGTTCCTGTCGGGAGGCTTGCTCTGGCTGTTCGGCGCAGAGACGCATCCGCGCATCAATCCGGCAGAGGTTAAGTGAAATGATCGATGTGCGCGTGATTTCACAAACACCACCCGGGGGGCGTTGCGGCCTCTACACTGGCTACGGCGAAGCACTGGCCAAGAGTTTGGGGGCTCGATTTCAGCTGGACATCAGCACCGAGCGCAACGCACATGGCCACGGATTTCCATCCATCTGGATCAATGGTAGTCCGCTACGTCCTTCAGACGGCGTCATTGTTATGCCGGAAGATGTTGTTGCCGTACTGATCGCGAACGGAATCACTGTCAGCAACGATCTTGGGCTGGCACTTGAGAATGAGGTCAACAAGATGCTTGGTGAATGAGGCTGAAAGCGACAGCGTTGCCACTTAATCTAGGCACAGCGCGGTAGTTGACGAAATGACACCGACGCAAGCGGGGGCCGACAGGAGAAAGTCATGAAGAAAATAACCATTATCGGCGCCGGTTTTGCAGCGCTTTCTGCCGCACGCAAATTGCGTCAGCTGGATGCCGAAGCTGAAATCTCCCTCATCGCCCCCAAAGCAGAGCTTATATTCCTGCCGAGCTTGATCTGGATACCTTCCGGCAAACGCAAGGCGGAGGATTTGCGCATTCCGCTTGGCCGTTTTCTCAGCGATAACAACATCCTTTTTGTCGCCGGCGAAGCAATGGGACTGGAGAACGGCGGGCGCACAGTATTGACCACCACCGGCAAGGTGGAAAACGATGGCCTCATCATCGCCAGCGGCGGGCGCTTCATCAAAAAACTGCCGGGCATCGAACATGCCATCCTGCCTTGCGAAGGCATTGCGGCGGCAGAAAAAATCCGCGACCGCGTCGCCGCCCTCAAGCAGGGGAACATCGCGCTCGGATTCGCCGGCAACCCGAACGAGCCGACCGCCATGCGCGGCGGCCCCATCTTCGAATTCCTGTTCGGGCTCGATACGCAGTTGCGCCGCGAAGGGCGACGGGAACAAATCGAACTCACCTTCTTCAATCCCATGCCCAATCCCGGCAACCGTCTCGGCGAACGTGCGGTACAACGCCTGATGGCAGAGATGGATAAGCGCGGCATCAGGAAGCAACTCGGCAAAAAACTGGTCGGTTTCGAGGCGGACAAAGTAAAGACGGAAGGCGGCGAGTTCGCCGCCGACCTGATCATTTTCATGCCCGGCATGACCGGCAATGCCTGGTTCGACAATACCGACTTGTCGCGCTCGCCCGGCGGCTTGCTCAAGGCGGATGCGCAATGCCGCGTCGAGGGGCAAACGGCGGTCTATGTGGTGGGCGATTCCGGCAGTTTTCCGGGACCGGACTGGATGCCGAAGCAGGCGCACATGGCCGATTTGCAAGGGGAAACGGCAGCCGAGAATCTATTGGCGGAACTGGCCGGAGAAATACCGGAGAAGACGTTCAAGGTGGAACTGTTCTGCATCGTGGACAGTCTCGATGCCGGCATGATGGTGCGACGCACACCGGATAGCGAAATGTCGCTGCCCCCGCTCGGCTTGATGCATAGCGCCAAGGCATTTTTCGAATCCTGGTACTTGCGCAAATACCGCTGAGGCCCACCCATGTGCGAACTCTTCGGCCTCTCCTCCGACCGTCCTGTGGCAGCGAACCGGGAGCTCGACATGTTCCGATTGCGCGGCGGCGGCAAAGCGGACAACCCGGACGGCTGGGGCATCGCGTGGCTGACGAACGGCGTATTTAGTCTCGTCAAGGAACCGACCCCGGCGCATCAGAGCAACCTGTTCGAACAGTTATGCGACACCACGCGCTCGAATCTGGTCATCGCCCATGTGCGCAAAGCGAGCTTTCCGACCGTCATCGACATGAACAACACCCATCCGTTTCAGCGCGTGTGCTGTGGCAAGGAATGGGTGTTTGCCCACAACGGCATGGTGCCGGACATCGTGGACATAGAACTGTCCGGCAACAACCCGGTCTGCTGCCCCACGGGCAAAACGGATTCCGAATATGCTTTCTGCCATCTCCTCGGGCGCATCGCAGAGCATTTCCACGGCCTGCCTTCCGCAACCCCTTCCACCTGGCTGGAGAACCTGGCAACGGTAAGCGGACTGGTTGCCTCGCTCGGCAAATTCAATTTCCTGATGTCGGACGGGGAGCACCTGATCGCTTACGGACATGACCGGCTGCATTATCTGGAACGCTCCGGTGCAGGCCAAATCGAGACGGGCAATAGTGTCCTGATCGCAACCGAACCGCTGGACGGGCACGCAGCGTGGACTGCCTTCCAGCCGGGCGAGTTGCGCCTGTACCGGGTCGGCAAAATGATCGGGGGTATGATGGCTCAGCCGGCCCCTGCCACTATCCTGCATGACACGGAAGCCGGGTTATATCGGGGGCCAGAAAGCAACATTACGCGATCGAACAATGCGAGGTTTGCGATGCAACACAAAGGAGACATGACATGATGTACGACTGGCACGGTTTCGGCGGGTGGGGTATGGGCTTCGGTTTCGTGTTCATGTTGCTGTTCTGGGGGCTGGTCATACTCGGGATCGCGGCGCTGATCCGGTGGCTGATGACGCAATCGTCGCAGGGCAAGCGCCCGCGCGACAAGACGCCGTTGGAGATCGTGCAGGAGCGCTATGCGCGCGGCGAGATCGACCGTGAAGAATACGAACGGATGAAACGCGACCTGGAAACGTGAATATTGAGAATGCCGATTCTGGACAGCGCCAACAGATAAGACAGGAAACAATATGTTCGCAGGTCGCCGCAATGTTCTGCTGCTGGCATTCAGCCAGGCGCTGATGCTTTCCGCCATCGTGATGTCGATGGCGCTCGGCGCCATTCTCGGCAGCGTCCTCGCCCCCGACAAGAGCTATGCGACGTTGCCGATCGCCATGATGGTGATCGGCACGGCAATCGCATCGTTGCCAGCATCCATCCTGATGCGCCATTTTGGACGTCGCACAGGATTCCTGATCGGCGTCAGCCTCGGGCTGGGGGGCAGCCTGCTGTGCGCGTTCGCACTCCTGCAGCAATCGTTCGCGCTATTCGTCGCCGGACACTTGCTCTTGGGCAGCTATCAGGGGTTTGCCAATTACTATCGTTTCGCCGCCGTGGAGGCCACCGAGCCTAGCCATGCCAGCCGTGCGATCTCGTGGGTGGTCGCGGGCGGTGTCGTGGCCGCTTTCCTCGGGCCGCAACTCGGGCAGTGGGGGCGGGACTGGATCGAGGGCAGCCTGTTTGTCGGTTCCTATCTCGCGCAGGCGGCGCTCAGTCTGGGCGCACTCGCCTTGCTCACGCAGGTTCGGCTCAAACCAGTCGCGGTGCACCACAACGATCTTCCGCGCCCGTTGCGCGAAATCCTCGCCCAACCCGCATTGCATGTTTCCATTCTGGGTGCGGCAATCGGCTATGCCGTGATGATCATGGTGATGACGGCAACTCCCCTGGCCATCCTGGGTTGCGGCTTGCCGGGCACGAACGTCACGCCGGTGATCCAGTGGCACGTCGTCGGCATGTTCGCGCCCTCCTTCTTCACCGGTTCGCTGATCAAGCGTTTCGGTGCACCACGGATCATGCAGATCGGTTTCGTCCTGCTGCTGGGCCACGTCACCATCGCCTTGCTCGGATTTGACTTCCTCCATTTCCTGTCGGCGCTCTTCCTGCTGGGCGTGGGATGGAACTTCGCTTTCATCGGCGGCACAACCTTGCTCACGCAAACCTACCGCCCGTCCGAGCAATTGAAAGTCCAGGCGATCAACGAATTCGTCGTCTTCGGGCTGGCAGCGCTGTCGACGCTCTCCGCCGGTTGGCTGTATGAACGGTTTGGCTGGATCACCCTGAACCTGACGGCAGTCCCATTGCTTGCCATTGCGCTGCTATCGACGTTGTCTCTCGGCCGACGACTGCAACTACGGGAGAAGCCTGCATGAGCATACCCATCTATCTCGACTACAACGCAACAACTCCCGTCGATCTGGATGTGGCCGATGCGATCCAACCGTTTCTGGACAGGCACTTCGGCAACCCCTCGTCGTCGCATGCGTACGGGATAACTGCCCGGCAAGCGGTCGCCGATGCGCGATCATCGGTGGCGGCTCTCATCCATGCGCATGCTGAAGAAATCGTTTTTACCGGCAGCGCCACCGAAGCCAACAATCTGGCGCTGCTCGGCGTCGCCCGCGCCCTTGGCCACACCAAACGGCATATTGTCATCAGCGCAATCGAACACCCGGCGGTCATGCAACCGGCGCTGTATCTGCGCGAGATGGGCTGGGACCTGACCATCGTTCCGGTGAACGGTTACGGCCGCGTCGATCCCCTGGCGGTTGTCGCAGCTCTGCGTCCCGACACGGCGCTGGTGTCGATCATGCACGCGAACAACGAAGTCGGAACGATACAGCCGATTGCCGAGATCGCCCGCCTCATCAAACCCGCCGGAGTGCTGCTGCATACCGATGCCGCCCAGTCGGCCGGCAAGGTCGAACTGGATGTCGATGCGCTGGGCGTCGACCTGCTGACCCTGGCCGGGCACAAATTCTATGCCACGAAAGGTGTCGGGGCGCTCTATGTCCGGACGGGAACGCCGATCAAGCCTATCCTGTTTGGAGCCGATCAAGAGCACCGCCTGCGCCCGGGCACCGAAAACGTACCGCTGCTGGTCGGTCTGGGTGTGGCGGCAAAGCTCGCACGGGAACATCTGCCTGCGGCAACGGAGAAATTGCGGATGCTGCGGGATGCGCTACACGAACGGCTGGCAACGGCAGTTCCCGGTATTGTGCTCAACGGCCACCCGACAGAACGTTTACCCAATACCTTGCACGTCTCCTTTCCGGGCATCTCCGGACGCGACTTGCTGACTCGCGTTGCCGGAGAAGTTGCCGCGTCGCTCGGATCGGCATGCCATTCCGATACCGACGCGGTAAGCGGCGTGTTGGCGGAAATGGGATGCGAGGCAGACCGGGCGCGGGGCGCGGTCAGATTCTCGGTAGGGCGGATGACGACGCCGGAGGAAATCGAAATCGCCGCGAATGCACTATCAGAAGGAATGGTCGACCTACTTGTTAAACGGGACTAATCGAGGGCGTAAGGGATTTTTGCAAACGATCATAAGGAGGAGACTGCCGCCACGTTGAAAGGATTCGCCATGACCGCAGACGAATCGCTACCCCAGCAAACTCGCCAGCGTCAGCAGCAGCAACAGGATCAGCCAGAACACCACCGAGCGCCACACCAGGCCTATGGTGCTTTGCATGAAGTCGGCATCGGCATCGTCGCCTATGCCCAGTTCGGGCCGGTCGAACGGCAGGCCGCCCTGCGGGATGGGCATGCCGAGGCGCACGCCCAGCGCGCCAGCACCGCTGGCCAGCAGGATGCCGGCCTCCTCGTCGGGCCAGCTCGCCGCCTGGGTGCGCCAGCAATACACGGTGTCCTCAAAGTCGCCGACGATAGCGAAAGTCATCGCGGTCAAACGGGTCGGCAGCCATTCCAGCAAATGGAAGGCCTTGCGCGAGAAGTTGCCGAACAGTTCCAGCTCGCCCTCCTCTTCGTCGCCCCAGCGCGCCCGCAAAAACTGGCCGAGACGGTACAGCAGCGCGCCGGCTGCGCCGCCCAGCCCCAGCACGCTGAACAGCACGAACCAGACGATCACGCCGAACACGTTGCGATGCGACGACAGCAGCGCCTGCTCTATCGTCACGCGCGCGACCTCCTCCGCGTTCAGTTCATGCGCGGGTTCGCCTCGCCACGCGGCCAGCAGGCTGCGCGCCCGGTCCAGTTCGCCGTCGCGCAGCGCCTGATGGATGTCGGTGAAGTAATGGCTGAACTGGCGGAAGCCCATCGTCAGGTACAACACCAGTATGTTGATCGCGAAGGCGAACAGCGGATGAACCCGATACAGCAGCCAGTACAGCAGCACCGTGCCAAACAACAGCGGCAGCACGGCCAGCAGCCATGCGACCTTGCCGTGCCGCTGCTCGCCCGCGTTGAAGTGATGCTCGAAGAAGTTGGCATAACCGGACAGCCAGCCGTACAAAGACTTGCGCGACGAGAGCGGATGGAGCTGTTCGAGCAGCAACGCAAAGATCAGGGCAAAGAGGCTCATCGGATATATCGCCGGTTAATAGGAAACGCCCTCGTCGGTCCAGAGCTCGGGCGTGAAACGCACGACGCGGTTGCGCCCGCTGTCCTTCGCCTTGTACAACGCCACGTCGGCGAACTTGATCGCCTGCCAGAAGGTGTCGCAGTCGACCGGGAACACTGCGAGGCCGATCGAGATCGTCTTGGACAGCATCGTGCCCGGCAATTGTATCTTCAGCGCTTCCACGGCCAGACGGATTTTCTCCGCAACGCTTTCCGCCTGATCGCCGCCGGTGTCCGGCAGGATGATCATGAATTCCTCGCCGCCGTAGCGGATCACGATGTCGGAGGCGCGCACCGATTGCACCATCACCTTGGTCAGCGCCTTGAGCACCGTGTCGCCGGCATCGTGGCCGTGGGTGTCGTTGACCACCTTGAAGTAGTCGAGATCCAGCATCATGATCGCCACCTGGCTGTTGCGCCGCTGGTTGGCAGCCACCAGCGTATCGATGTATTCCTCGAGGAAACGGCGATTGTGCAGACCGGTCATCGCGTCGCGCAGGTTGGATTCGCGCAACGTGTCCATCAGCCGTTTCGCCTCGATCACCGGCGCAGCCTCGCGCAGATAGACGCTCAGATAGGGCAGCAGCTCTTCGATGCGCGGCGCCTCATCAGCGGTGAAGACCAACTGCAATATGCTGCCGACCGAACCGGACTGCATGATGGGCAGGCAGACATGCCGATACTCCAATGGGTCTGACGGGGGACAGAATGCGAAGCAGATGCCCGAAGTCTCGACGGAGTCGATCACATGGCCGGTACGGCGCGCCCGGCAGGTCTCGGAGCGCACCAGTATCTGCGGATCGCACCAGCGGCAGTCCGCTCCCGCTTCGCCATCGACGATAACCGGCATCATCTGGTTGCGGTTCGGCACCACTTCGTAGATCGAGAAATTCTTGATACCGAAACGTTCTCGCACCGCCAGCGACAAGCGCTGGTAGATTTCCGACTTGGACTCGTCCTCCTCGATAGACTGTTTAAACTGCGAGGCGTCGATCAGGCCGTGCACCATGTCTATCGTCGAATTCAGCAGGTTGCCGCGTTCTTCGGTCGGCTTGTGCTTGAGCAACTGCATCACATCGTTGCGGATACCGCCGAGTCCATCGTGCAGGAATTGCATCAGCTTGTTCATGTCCGCCGCGATGCGGCCGATCTCGTCGTCCGTGGTCTGCTTGATGCCAGCATGAAAATCGCCCTGGATCGCGTGGCTGACCACTGCCTGCACGTCGTTCGCCGTGGAGATCATCGGCTTCACCAGACGGCGGAAGAAGAACAGCATCAGCAGCATGAAGAACGCCACCGAGCCGACCATCACCGCAGAGACGAACACCGCGCTGTTCTTCAGGTGCCCGATCTCCATCGTGACGGTCACCGCCCCCAGCACCGTGCCCTCCGGGACATCGTGGCACTGCAAACAGTTCGGGTTGCCCTTGCTGGTTGCGACAAACGGGATCGTGCCGCGGAACACCGGGTTGGTAGATTCGTCCATCACCTCGAAATGCGACTGGCCGCTCTGCAGCACCCTGGTCTCGGCCTCGTCGGCGGCGCGCTCCTGATCGAATCCCCGGCCGAACTGTTTCTCGACATGGCCGCCGCGGATCACATGCACCGACTGTAGGCCCGGCACTTCGCCGAGGCGGCGCAGCAGTCCTTCGCGCTTGGCGATGACGCCGTTGATCATATCCTCGGTCAGGCTGACGCGGACGATTTCAGCCGCACTACTCACTTGCGCCTGCGCCGACAGCAACGAAAATTGCCGGAACGACACCAAGCTGACCACGATCAGCACGACGATCATGACCGTAGCCAGCACCACCGAAAACAGGGTGACCTTACTGTTGAGATTCACTGATTTCTCCCACGAGCGACTGCCGGCATAGGCCACCGACGCAGCTTCGATTATTGTATGGAAGGAGAATACCCCGAATCCACCGGGGCAGGCAATCGCCGGAACGCCCGTCCAGTCAGGCGATCATGCCCGCCGCGCCCCTGTTCACCGATGACAATGAAAGCAAATGGCTCGACATAAATGCAGATGCCTTCCCACTTGTTGGCAAGGAAATCAAAGTGTATAAAGCCGTGGCACTACGCCCCGTCCCTCGATTCGCATTCTGAACAAGGAGCATCCATGCACAAGCCAACGCTTCAACTTTTCGGTGCAATGCTTTTCGGCATCGGCTGTTGCAATATGGCTGCAGCAGATAGTTCGCTGAGCGGGCAAGCCATACGGAATGCCAGCGCGAGCGTCGCCCATGCGATCGCGGCCTCCGGGCAGGCCACGCTTGCAGTCTCCGCGATCCCGTTCGCCATCGGCGGATCGGTCGGCGCCGTCAGCGGCCAGATCGCGAAAGACTCCATGAAGGCTGCCAATACGCCTATCGGCGCACCGCTGGCGGTCACCGATGAAGTGCTCACCATCGCGCCTCCCAACGAAGCGCTCAAAACCGGAAATACCAAAGAAGAGCCGAGCCGATGAGATCGCTGCGATTCTGCGCGGCAGCTTTCCTTGCGCTAACATTTTTCAAACCGGCTTGGGCCGGCAGCCAGGCTGGCGGTGAGCCCCATTTCCCGGTCGAGCAGATCGTCAAGTTTTCCAAACAGGTCGAGAAGACGCTGGCACAAAAAGGCGCGAGGGTCGCGATCATCGCCCGCGCGGGGCGGCCGCCTTCGGAACTGCCGGAAGGCATGCATTTCACCCATGTGTCTTTTGCGGTGTATTCGGAAATCTCCACCGCCGACGGCAGGAAGCTTCCCGGTTACGCCATTTACAATCTCTACCAGAGCGACACGCAGCCGGATACCAGTTCTCTGGTGCAGGATTTCCCGGTGGACTTCTTCGCCGGCGTCGCGGTGCTGGAGGCCGGTATCGTTATCCCGTCGGCCGAACTACAAAGACGCCTGCTCGATACGCTGTCCTCGCCGACATACAAAAGCCTGCACGATCCGCGCTATTCGGCTATCGCCAATCCGTTCACGCTGGGGCGGCAGAACTGCACCGAACATACGCTGGATGTGATCAACGCGGCCATCTATCAGACCGCCGACATCAACAAAATTAAGGCCAGCGAGAAAGCCTATTTCACCGCTCAACCCGTCAACGTCAGCCCGCTGAAACTGATGCTGGGCTCGATGTTTTCCGCCGAAATCACGCTTTTTGACCAGCCCGCCAGCCCGGTCACCGCCACGTTCGAGACCATAGCCGGCTATCTGGAAAAGTTTGACGAAGGCGCACAGGTCGTTATCATCACGCCGGAATCCTGATGGCCGGACATGTCGCAATACCGGCCTCTGCCGACATCATCACACCATAAACAACCCGGAAGGAAACGCCATGAAAATCCAAAGCACACTATGTATCGCACTGACCGCCCTGTTCGCATCCACCGCGATGGCGGCAGACCATTCCGGCCAGGCATCTGGACACGCCTCGCACTCCGGCTCTCATGCCAGCGCCAGCGCAGGGCACTCGGTCGCGGCCTCCGGCCAGGTCACCTCGGCAGCCTCCGCCATTCCCTTGTCTGTAGGCGGAGCGGCGCTGAGCGTAGGCGGTGCTGTGAGCATGGGCGCAGCCCACGATTCCGTGAGGGCTGCGGCTTCTCCGATAGGCAAACCGTTGGCCATCACCGACGAGATCATCACGGTGACGCCGCCGAACGAAGCGCTGAAACGCAAAGACACCGCTTCCGAAAAAAAGTCTGATAAACCCATCTGATCAAAGAGGCCCGTCCCATGCAATTCCTGTCCAAACTGTTCTGCACCCTGCTGCTTGCATCCACTGCATTGACCGCCCATGCGGGAAGCAGCCAAGCCGGCGACGAAATCAAATTCTCGCCGGAACAGATCGTGAGTTTCGCCAAGAAGGTCGAAAGAACCATGGCCGCCAAAGGCGCCTACGTCGCCATTCTGGCGCGCATGGGCCGTCCAGCCTCCGAACTGCCCGAAGGCATGCATTTCACCCATGTGGCCTTCGCGGTCTATTCCGAAATCACCACGACCGATGGCCGCAAGATTCCGGGATATGCGATCTACAACTTGTACCAGCAAAACGACCGCCCAGACATCAGCGACCTGGTGCAAGACTACCCGGTGGATTTCTTCTCCGGCGTCGCGGTGCTGGAAGCCGGCATCATCGTCCCCTCGCCCGAACTGCAACAACGCCTGCTCGATGTCATCGGCTCGCCGACGTATAAATCGCTGCACGAACCGAACTACTCGCTGATCGCCAACCCTTACACCGTAGGCAAGCAGAATTGCACCGAGCACACGCTGGATGTCATCAATGCGGCAATCTATCAAACCGACGACATCAACAAGATCAAGGCAAACGAGAAGGCCTACTTCGAAGCGCAAGCGGTCAACGTTAGCCCGCTCAAGCTGGCGCTAGGCACCATGTTCAGCGCAGAAGTTTCGACCTCCGACCATAACGGCAAACCCGTCACCGCAACATTCGAGACGATAGGAAAGTATTTGCAGAAATACGACGCCGGCTCGGAAACCCTCATCCTCACCCCGGACCAATAATCCTCAACACGAACGAAAACAGCACGGGAAACCGTGCTGTTTTCGTTCGTCCGCCGATTCGAGAACATTCCTGATCTGCGGGCAACGAGTGATGCTGGACGAACACCTTGCGGCCCTCTACGAGGCGGAAACCAAAGCCATGAACCGCGCCGTCAAGCGCAATCTGGAACGATTCCCGGATGACTTCATGTTTCAACTGAGCCCCGAAGAATTTTCCGACTTGAAATCACAGATTGTGATTTCAAGTTGGGGTGGAGCTCGTCGTGCCGCGCCTTACGCATTCACCGAACAGGGCATCGCCATGCTCTCCAGCGTCCTGCACAGCGAACGCGCCATCCAAGCCAACATCGAAATCATGCGAGCCTTTGTGCGGCAGAGGCAGATGCTGGCATCCAATACCGAACTATCCCGCCGACTGAATGCGCTCGAAAAGAAATATGACATCCGCTTCAAAGCCGTTTTCGAATCCATCCGGGAACTCACAACACCGACGGAACCGAAAAAGAAACGGCCCATCGGGTTTGGGCCTTGGGAAAAGAAGTAATGCACACAAATTTAACCATCTTGATCGTTCACCGACCAAGTACCGCACAATCCAACCATGCTCACCGTCGCGTAGACTCGACCGTCTGCCCATCGGCCAAAGCGGCCTGTGGCATAAGTTCTCAAATAATTCCGCCATGTGCCTTTAGCAGCCCTTGGCACCATCGGCCAAATAGCGGCCTAACAGAAAATATATAGGCCTTCAGGCTTGTTGACGCCCTAACTCCATGCAGGTACGGTGTGCGCCGAAACGCAGCTTAAGCTGCGAAAAATCATGATGTCATTTTTTCTGGTGAGGCTGGGGTGTTTATGAACTGTACTTCTCTTGGAATCAATATGATGATCTCCGTGCCGCCAGATTATCCGACATCACTTGCTAGATTAAACGACATTTTTGTCGTCTAGTTAACGTTATGCATTTGCTCAAAATGGAGTTCGCTACCCATGAATCTCAGCATCGATATTTCAAAGATTGAATGGACAAAATTAGTTTCCGCACTGCTGCTAGTTTTCGCAGGTGGCTACCTTCCTCTATTGACTGATAAACCTCAGGGAACAACTATCGCATTAGCCGCATTGATGGCTGCATTTGGGGGAGCTTTGCTTGCAGAAGCGCTTAAGCACAAAGAGCAGCCTGCCAGCAACATCTTCCCACGAATCAATTCGATCAACCGATTACTAGCAACTGTGACATCAAAGATTGGTGCAATTGCTGCAAACGGGCTGGCAGAGGACGCCAACAACCTTCCAGCACAAAAGATAGGCGATCTAATTTCCATACTTCGCACGGTGGTAACAGACCTGTCTGACATTACCGGACAAAAATTCGATCCCTCCGCACTTAACGAAACGCTCGACTCTATTGGAAGACTTATTACCAAATTAGAACAGGGCGAGGAAACACCCCAAGAACAAGCCGTAATCAGCTCACTGAAGAACATCTATGACAACCTTCAATCTAAGCAAACGTCCAAGTCCATTGAAGCGGCAAAGTGTCCATATTCCGGCTGCGATTCCGAGGTCAATGTAGTGCTAGGCATTCTTCCTGCATCAAGCGCAGCCGCAACGTGCCCAAAGTGCGACAAGAAATTCCATGTCCACAGGTCAGTCGATGGAAGCGTAATTACGCGAGAGATGAAGCCAACATCAAAAGCTAAGGCTACAGTCGCCAATGCATAACTCTACGTTCAACCCGGACGGCGCAAAAGCGCGCCGCCGGTTAACTTCACGTTAGCTCTCATAAGGTATTTGCCATGGCCCAGCCAAAATCAAATCGCGCCAAGAAGACACCCGCCCCGGCCGTTGCCCAGAAGCGCACTTATCTTAAGCAGACCGATGTTCCTGCCGCGTCGTTAGACGAGGCACTCAGGATTCCACAAGCCATTTTTGATCACTACGCAGGCAAGCCCACTGCGCCTCTATACGTAGCGAAGGCCCTGAACGTTGATCCGCGTGGATCACAGCTGAAAGTTCTTTCAGGGGCTGCGATAGCCTTTGGACTGATTGACGGTGGCGCCCAAGCATCAACGATTTCGGTAACTGACCTGGCAAAACGAATCCTCCGTCCAAAGGAAGAAGGCGCAGATATCCTCGCGAGGAGAGAAGCCGTTCTTGGACCAAGAGTGTTCGGCGAGTTCCTCCGCAACTACGATAGCCACCCCTTTCCAAGACAAGACATCGCCTTAAATGTATTGGAGGACTTGGGAGTGCCTCGCGACAAAGCTGCCGAGGTCTTAGAACGTATTGACGCTAGTGCGAGGTCTGTCGGTTTCGTTGAAGAAATCAAAGGCAAGCCATATGTAAGCCTCAACGGAGTAGCCGCACCGGCCGTTCCTATAACTGAGCCGCAATTGGCCAATGACAATCCTCCCGACACTGTCGAAGTACCGCCCCCCAAGTCAGTGAGTTCTTATGAGGTTGCGACGGTTCAGCAGGCACCAAAGCAAACGACACTGGCAACAGCTATTGCGGACGATGAGCGTCGCCGGAAAGTGTTCATTACCCACGGCAAGAACCGAGAGCTTGTTGAACCAATCAAAAAGCTGCTGGAGTTTGGCGAGTTAACTCCCGTTGTTTCGGTTGAGCGCCAGTCAGTATCGAAGCCGGTACCCGAAAAGGTCATGGACGACATGCGTGTTTGCGGCGCTGCAATCATTCACGTCGATGCAGACCGTACTATCGTCGACAACGAAGGCAACGAACACGTCCTGCTTAACCCGAACGTCCTAATTGAAATTGGTGCGGCAATGGCCTTCTATGGGCGACGATTCATCTTGCTAGTCAAAGATGGAGTGAAGCTCCCATCTAATCTGCAAGGTCTGTACGAGGTCCGCTACTCGAACGAAACGCTTGACGCTCACGCGACCATCAAGCTCCTTGAAGCAATTAAGGACATCAAAAACTATTCACTTCCGACTGACGTTGTTGGAAATGAGAGCTAACCCTGCGGTGCAGGTGACGCTGCGCGATAAAGCCGCGCAGCGTCCCTGACCTAGAACGTTGAACGTCCGGTATTGACCAGATAGCGGCCGCCCTCTGGACGATCCGGAAGGGCGGATAAGGCCGAAGTGCTGCCGTTCAATTACACCCCGCCAAACAACGCCCCTAGGCACTTACCCGCAATTCACCAGCGCCCGCTTTAGCGCCCCGGCATTTATCTGCCCCGAACAAAAAAGGCTTGCTCTCCTTGAGAAGCAAGCCTTTTAAATACATGGTTTCGTCCACTGGGTTACGGCCTTGACGGCTTGGATAAAGGGCACGGCGTGCCGTGCCCCTACGGGCCAGAATCACGCAATCATCCCCGCCGCGACCGTGTTGTTGGTCGCTTCGTCGATGACGATGAAGCTGCCGGTCGCGCGATCTATCTCGTAGCTGTCGAACACCAGCGGCTGCTGGATCTTGAGCGCGACGCGGGCGATGTCGTTCATGTTCAGTTTCTCGACGGCGTGCTGCTCCAGCGTGTTCACATCGACGCGATAATCGATGCGCGAGAACAGGCACTTCGCGGTGCGCGTGGTGTGCTTGACCAGGTACTTGCGGCCCTTGTCCAGCGGCGCTTCGGACAGCCAGCACAGCGTCGCCTCGAACTCTTTCTCCACCCTGGGCGGATGCGCGCTGCTCCTGACCAGCATGTCGCCGCGCGAGATGTCGATCTCGTCTTCCAGCGTCAGCGTCACCGACTGCGGCGCGAACGCGGTCTGGAGATTGCCGTCGTAGGTGACGATCTCTTTCACGCGGCTGGTGCGGCCCGACGGCAGGACGGTGACCTCGTCGCCGACCGACACTTCTCCCGCCTCGATGCGTCCGGCGAAGCCCCTGAAGTCGTGATATTCCTCGGTCTGCGGGCGGCACACCCACTGCACCGGGAAGCGGAAGTCGCTGGTGTTCACGTCGCGGTCGATCGCGATGGTCTCCAGCAGCTCCAGCAGAGGCTGGCCGATGTACCAGTCCAGGTTGTCGCCTCTGTCCACCACCATGTCGCCGTTCAGTGCGGACAGCGGGATGCAGTGCACGTCGTGCAGATTCAGTTGCGCGGCGAATGCCTTGTACTCGCCGACGATCTCCTCGAAGCGCTGCTTCGAGTAATCGACCATGTCCATCTTGTTGACCGCCAGCACCACATGCGGCACGCCGAGCAGGCTGGCGAGGTAGGAATGACGCTTGGTCTGCGTCAATACTCCCTTGCGCGCATCGACCAGGATGACGACCAGATTGGCGGTCGAGGCCGCGGTCACCATGTTGCGCGTGTATTGCTCATGCCCCGGCGTGTCGCCGATGATGAACTTGCGCTTGGGCGTGGCGAAGTAGCGATAGGCCACATCGATGGTGATGCCCTGCTCGCGCTCGGCCTGCAGGCCGTCGGTGAGCAAGGAAAGATCGACCGCGGCCATGCCGCGCTTTTCGCTGGTTTTCGAGATCGCCGAGAACTGGTCCTCGAAGATGGATTTCGAGTCGTGCAGCAATCGGCCGATCAGCGTGCTCTTGCCGTCGTCGACTGAGCCGGCGGTGATGAAACGTAACAGTTGTGTGGTGTTGCTCATGATTTAATCCTCATATTTTCCAGCTTCGTCATTCCGGCGCAGGCCGGAATCCAGCGGTTTTATTCAACATGCCTTTGGGTGTTGTCCCGCTTCGCGGGAATTTATTTCCAGACTGGATTCCGGCCTGCGCCGGAATGACGGCCTAGAAGTACCCTTCTTTCTTGCGCAGCTCCATCGACGCTTCCGAAGTCTGGTCGTCCATGCGCGTAGCACCCCGTTCGGTGATGCGTGTGCTGGCGGTCTCTTCGATGATTTCCTGCACGGTGCGCGCGGTGGATTCGACCGGTGCGGTGCAGGTCATGTCGCCGACGGTGCGGAAGCGCACCGAAACCACTTCGACCTGCTCGCCCGGCTTCGGCTGCACCAGATGCGACACCGGGATCACGTTACCGCCGCGGCGGATCACTTCGCGTTCGTGCGCGAAGTAGATCTCCGGGATATGCAGCTTTTCGCGGCCGATGTATTCCCAGATGTCCGTCTCGGTCCAGTTGGAAATCGGGAACACGCGGATGTTCTCGCCATTGTTTACGCGGGTGTTGTAGGTATCCCACAGCTCGGGGCGCTGGTTCTTCGGGTCCCACTGGCCGAACTCGTCGCGGAAGGAGAAGATGCGTTCCTTGGCGCGCGCCTTTTCCTCGTCGCGGCGCGCGCCGCCCATGCAGGCATCGAAGCCGAACTCGGCAATGGTCTCCAGCAGCGTCACCGACTGGTACGGATTGCGCGGCTTGCTCTCGTCCTTGATGACGATGGTGCCGCGCGCAATCGAATCCTCCAGCGAACGCACGATCAGCCGCTCGCCCAGGTCGGCGGCCAGCTTGTCGCGGCAAGCGATCACTTCCGGGAAGTTGTGCTCGGTGTCGATATGCACCAGCGGGAACGGAAACTTCGCCGGGCGGAACGCCTTCTCCGCGAGGCGCAGCATCACGATGGAATCCTTGCCGCCGGAGAACAGCAGCGCGGGATTTTTGCACTCGGCCGCGACCTCGCGCATGATGTGGATGGATTCGCTCTCGAGGGCATCCAGGTGGGTGAAGGCGTGTTTGCTCATGATTTTCTCTCTTTTTTCAAACTTTTTGGCGTTAACCGTAGGTCGGGTTAGCAGCTTGCTGCGTAACCCGACGCAGAACGTTTTTCGTTATAGCAACGTCGGGTTACGCTGCGCTAACCCGACCTACGAAGCTGCTGCATACAGGTGCAATGCGCTTCGCCCTTCGACAAACTCAGGACAGGCTTATTGCACCCTACATGATCTGCGTAATCAGATCGCCGCGCCTTCGGTCAGCACCAGTTGCGCGTCCTGCTTGCGGCGTTGCACATGCAGGCCGCATTCCTTGTGCCGCGGGTCTTCCCACCACCAGCGTCCGGCGCGGATGTCCTCGCCCGGCGTCACGGCGCGGGTGCATGGCGCGCAGCCCAGACTGGGGTAGAACTGGTCGTGTAGCTTGTTGTAGGGCACATCGTATTCGCGTATATACGCCCACACGTCGTTGTGCGACCAGTCCAGCAGCGGGTTGAACTTTTGCAAGCCGTTGTCCGCATCGAACGAGGAGACTTCCAGCGTGCCGCGCGTAACCGCCTGGTCGCGGCGCATGCCGGTGATCCAGGCATCCGCCCCCTTCAGCGCACGGCGCAACGGCTCCACCTTGCGCACGTAGCAGCAGCCCTTGCGATTCTCCACGCTGTCGTAGAAACCGTTAATGCCGTGCTGCGCGACATATTCTTCGACCAGCGCGTTGTTCGGGAAATACACTTGCAGCGGCAACGCCGGATAACGCACGCCCACTTCCTGTATCAGGTCGTAGGTCTCCGCCGGCAAGCGGCCGGTGTCTAGGCTGAACATGCCGATGTTCAAGCCATTTCTGGCGATGAGGTCGGTCAGCACCATGTCTTCCGCACCCAGGCTGTTGGCAAACACCACCTGTTCGAATTCGCGCGCCGCCTGCTGCAACACCGCCAGCGTCTGTTCGATCTTTTGTTGTAATTCGCTCATGCCACACCTCCTCGTTGTACGCGCCGGAACAGCGGCAGCGCTTCGTCCGTCGAAGCCTGATAGCTCAGCGAAAAGTCGCTCAGGCCTTTCAGCGCCTCGTGTATATCCCTGTCGGCTCGTGGTTGGAACGCGTCGAAGCCGACGCGCTTCATGTAAAACATCTGGTCGCGCAGCACGTCGCCGATGGCGCGCAGCTCGCCGCGATAACCGAGGCGGACGCGCAAATGGCGGGCGATGGAATAGCCGCGTCCGTCGTTAAACTTCGGAAAATTCACGGCGATCACCGCGAAGCGCTCCAGGTCGCCCTGCAATTCTTCCGCACGCTCGTCGCTGTCCAGCCACACGCCGATCTCGGCGCGTCCCTGCAACTGCTCGCGCTGCGCCTGCCACACCCTCAGCGGAACGATGGCCTTGCCGGACGGGACGGCGACGCCTTCCGGCGTGTCGCCCTCCGCCAGCCTCAGCACGGCCCAGTCGTCTTCCACTATCGCTTGGTTCCTGATGATCATGTCAAAACCTCGGTGAAAAATAGGGATCGTCGTAGCAAGCCACGAGGCTCTCCTCATGCGCCGCCGCCTCGTCCGCCAGCCCCAGCGAGACCGCGGTCGCCGTCTTGTACACATGCTCCTTGAACGGCTGCACGCCCAGACGATGCACGGTGTCGACGAAACGCTCGCCCTCGTGCCGTTCGCGCACATACAAGTCCAGCAGGCTGGCGAGCACCTCCGGCGTCTCTGCGGCGGAGAACGAGCTGCCGATGACTTGTCCCAGCCGGATGCCGTTGCCCTGCGAACCGCCTATCGACACCTGGTAGCGGTCCTCGCCGTTCTTGTCGACGCCGAGGATGCCGATATGGCCGACATGGTGGTGCGCGCAGGCGTTGATGCAGCCCGAGATATTCAGCTCGATGTCGCCGACGTCGTGCAGGTAATCGAAGTCGTCGAAACGGTTCGCGACCGCCTGCGCCAGCGGGATGGAGCGCGCGTTCGCCAGCGAGCAGAAGTCGCTGCCGGGGCAGCAGATCACGTCGGTCAGCAGGCCGATGTTCGGCGTCGCCAAGCCCAACTCCGTCGCCGCATGCCACAGTTCGATCAGGTCGGACTGGCGCACATCCGCCAGCACCAGGTTCTGCATGTGGGTGACGCGCACCTCGCCAAAACTGAAGCGCTCCGACAGTTCGGCCACCGCATCGAGCTGGTCGGCGGTGATGTCGCCGGGCGCTGCGCCCGGCTTCTTCAGCGACAGCATCACCACCGCATAGCCCGTCGCCTTGTGCGGCTTCACGTTGCGCTGCAGCCAGTTCGCGAATGCATTGCTCTCGCGCTGCAAGCGCTCGACGCCCGCGTCGATGGCCGGCAACTGCGCGTAATCGTGCGGCGCGAAGAAGGCGGCGACGCGATCCAGTTCCTGCTGCGTGACAGTCAGCGGCCCGCCCTTCGTGAACTGCCAGTCTTCCTCAACCTGACGGCGGAATTCCTCGATGCCGAGCGCCTTCACCAGTATCTTGATGCGCGCCTTGTAGGCGTTGTCGCGGCGGCCGTATTCGTTGTACACGCGCACGATGGACTCCAGGTAGGTCAGCGCATGCTGCCAGGGCACGAAGTCGCTGATGACCGTGCCGACGACGGGCGTGCGGCCCAGCCCGCCGCCGACCAACACGCGGAAGCCGACCTCACCCTGCTCATTCTTCACGACGCGCAGGCCGATGTCGTGCACGCCGGTCGCGGCCCTGTCCTCGCCGCCTCCGCTGATCGCAATCTTGAACTTGCGCGGCAGGTAGGCGAACTCCGGATGGAACGTGCTCCACTGGCGCAGGATCTCGGCATAGGGGCGCGGATCGACGATCTCGTCCCGCGCAACGCCGGCGAATTCGTCCGAGGTGATGCTGCGCAGGCAGCTTCCCGAAGCCTGATTGGCATGCAGCTCGGCCTTCGCCAATTCGGCGAGAATCGCGGGCGTGTCCTGCAGCTTGATCCAGTTGAACTGAATATTCTGGCGCGTCGTGAAATGGCCGTAGCCGCGGTCGTATTTGCGCGCGACAAGCGCGAGCGTGCGCACCTGGTTGGCGCTCAGCAACCCGTAGGGCGCGGCGATGCGCAGCATGTAGCCGTGCACCTGGTGATACAGGCCGTTCTGCAGGCGCAGGATGCGGAACTCCTCCTCGCTCAGCTCGCCGGACAGGCGGCGGCGCACCTGGTCAGAGAACTGGGCGACGCGCTCTGCGGCGAGTTGCAGGTCGTATTGATCGTAGCGGTACATTTATTACTCCTGTTCCGAATAGCTTTTCGACACCGGCAGCAGCAAAGCCGCAGCAAGCGGAAACTTCGCGCCAAATTTCAGGATGTGCGCAACATCCGAGTCCTCGTCGTGGCACAACGCCGCGCCGATGTAGGCATGCTCACCCTCCAGCCCCACGACGACGCCGATGCGTCCGCCGCAGCCGTTGAACCAGCTCACCTGTTTCGGTTTGTTTGGTTTGTTCGCGCTCATTACCGATTACCTCAATCCAATTTATCTTCGTAGGGTGGGCTCGCTCTTGTGCCCACTCCTACGTGCTATTTGTAAAACACCATCTTCAAACCGATGATCAGCAACATCGTCGCCAATATCGGTCGCAATACTTTTTCCGGCACCTTCGCGCTCAGGTGGCTGCCGATGTAAATGCCGGGCAACGACCCCAGCAGCAGGCTGCCCAGCAGCACGAAATCCACCGTACCCAGCGCCATATGCCCCATGCCGGCTACCGCGGTCAGCGGTACGGCATGCACGATGTCCGTGCCCACCACCTTGACCGGCGACATGCGCGGATACAGGAATAACAGCGCCACCGTACCCAGCACCCCTGCGCCGATGGAAGAGATGGTCACCAACGCCCCCACGATCACGCCTGTCGCGATGGTCGCGCCGGGCAGGTAGCGATGGTGCAGTTCGTACACCGACCCATCTCTTCGTCGCGCCAACTTCTTGATCTGATCCTTCAACAACAACACCGTCGCAGTTGCCAGCAGCGCCACACTCAGCACGCTGGTCACCAGACCGCGCAACGTCTTCTCGTCCAGCGCCAGATATTTCAACAACGCGATGGTGATCAGCGCCGCCGGGAAGCTCCCCATACTCAGCAGACCGACCACTTTCCAGTCCACCGAGCCGTTTCGGCCATGCACCCAACCGCCCAACGACTTGGTAATAGAGGCATACAACAGATCGGTTCCGACTGCGGTCGCTGGCGAGACGCCGAAGAACAGCACCAGCAGCGGCGTCATCAGCGAGCCGCCGCCGACGCCGGTCACCCCGACGATCAGCCCGACCAGAAAACCGGAAACCGTGTACAACCAATCCATGTCATCGCTCCGCTCTATCGATGAGGTGCATTCTAGGGACGGCGCGTTATATTCCAAAATACTTTTATGTTAGTATCTTATAACCACAGGACATATAGGAGCAACTATGAATCTGCAACAGCTGAAATATCTGAACGAAGTCGTGCGACGCGGGCTGAACATCTCGGATGCGGCCAACGCGCTGTACACCTCGCAACCCGGCGTCAGCAAACAGATCAAGTTGCTGGAAGAAGAGCTGGGCATTGACATCTTTGTGCGCAACGGCAAGCGCCTCGTCGCCGTCACCGAGCCGGGCCACGCGGTGCTGGAGATCGCGCAGCGCGTGCTGCAGGAGACCGAGAGCCTGAAGCGCGTCGGTCAGGAGTTCCGCAGCCAGGACAGCGGCAACCTGACCATCGCGACGACGCACACCCAGGCGCGCTATGCGCTGCCGCGCGTCGTGCAGCAGTTCACCCGGCGCTATCCCGAGGTAAAGCTGGGCCTGCATCAGGGCAGCCCGACGCAGATCGCCGAACAGGTGATGAGCGGCGAGGCGGACATCGGCATCGCCACCGAGAGCCTCGCGCTCTACGACGAGCTGGTCACGCTGCCCTGCTACGAATGGCACCACTGCGTGGTTGTGCCGCCCAAACATCCGCTGCTGAACGAAAAACGGCTGACGCTGAAGAAGCTGGCGCAATACCCGATCATCACCTACGACTTCGCGTTCACCGGGCGCAACAAGATCAATCAGGCATTCAGCGAGGCGGGGATAGAGCCCAACATCGCACTGACCGCAATCGACGCAGACGTGATCAAGACCTATGTGGAACTGGGCATGGGCGTCGGCATCGTCGCGCAGATGGCCTTCGTTCCCGAACGCGACAAACACCTGCGGATGATAGACGCCGGACACCTGTTCGAAGCCAGCACCACGCGCATCGCGATCCGCCAAAACCAGTACCTGCGCGGTTTCGGCTACCATTTCATCGAACTGTTCGCGCCGCACCTGTCGCGCGACGTGGTGGCACAGGCGCTGCATCTGACGAAATAAATACAATCCGTCCACGGAAGACACGAAAAGCACGAACAAATCAAAAACAAGTTCATGCGGCGAAACAGGGACCGAGTACAGCATCGGTTTTTATTTCGTGCCTTTCGTGTCTTTCGTGGACAATTTTTTGAGAATTTAAAATGAACGAAACCCTGCATATCCAGCAATCCCACCGCAGCATCCGCAGCTACAAGACCGAACCGGTCGGCGACGAGATGCTCGACGCCATCATCGCATCCGCCCACCGCGCGCCGACCTCGATGAACGCGCAGGAGATCTCGCTGGTCGTGGTGCGCGATGCGGAACGACGCGCGCGCATCGCCGAACTCGCCGGCGGACAAACGTGGATTTCACAGGCTCCGGTGCTCATCGTGATCGTCGCCGATTTTCACAAGACCGACCTCGGCGTGCGCAAGGCCGGGCAGACGCAGATCGTCCACGAAAGCATGGAAGGCTTCGGCGTTGCCGCGCTGGATGCGGGCATCGCGCTCGGCGCGATGATCACCGCCGCCGAATCGCTGGGTCTGGGCGTGGTGCCGCTCGGCAGCATCCGCCGCAACCCGCAGGGCATGATCGATTTGCTGGGACTTCCGCCGCTAACCTTCCCGCTGGTCGGACTCGCCCTCGTCCACATCAAGGATGATGTGCCGCTGAAGCCGCGCATGGACATCGAGACCTTCCGCCACGACGAACGCTACGATGCATCCGGCTACACGGCGGCGATAGATAACTACGATAAGACGATCATGGATTACTGGACACAGCTGGGACGCAGCGACGGCCTGACATGGTCTGGCAACCTCGGCAACAGTTACAAGGCTGTGTATTTCCCGCAAGTCAGGCCGGTCGCGGCAATGCAGGGGCTGCTGAACGACAAATAGGAAGTCGGGTCTCCAGCCCTGAATTTCATCCCCGGCCTGCCGATAAGGAACATGACGAATATCGATACACGCAGACATGGACATCAAAGACTTCATGCCATTGGTAAGGCTAATCGCGCTGAACATCCATCGGCCCCTGCCCCCCAACGTCCTACTGGAGGACCTTATTCAGGACGGCATGATCGGGCTCATCATGGCGTTTCGCGAACACAACGCCGATTCCGGCATCCCGTTCAAGTCGTTCACCTACAACAAGATTCAGTGGGCCATCATGGATGGCCTGCGGGCCGGCGACTGGGCAGAAAGGGCTGTGCGCGGGCGCGCCAACAAGGTGGCGAGAACCATCGATAGCCTGCAGACGCAACTGCACAGAGAGCCCACCAAAAAAGAGATCGCGGATGCACTTGGCATACGCGTGAATGATGTAACGACCATACTGGGCGACGCCCACGGCATCGATTTTGTCCCGATCGATGATCGCTTCCAAGGCGATATGCAGGACATCCCCGATTCCAGCATGGAACCTTCGACTATCGTAGACCGGCGGATGTCACATTCCCGCGCGGTCGCAGGCCTCAAAACCTTGCAGCCGAACGAGAGAAAAGTCTTCATATTGCGCGCCATGTGCGACATGAGCGGACAACAGGCCGCCACCGAAATGACGCTGAGCGAATCGAGAGTGAGCCAGCTGTACAAGTCGGCGAACGAGAAACTGGCCGATTACATCACACGCCCCCACTACGTGGCGTACTGAGCAACGTCGTTCGGAGTCCTAATGCACGGCCCGCCTGGAAAAATCCCGCGGACGGAAGCCCAGCACGAACAGCACGGTGAAATACGTCACGACGCCGCCCACAACCAGCGCAGACAAACGCAGGATGCGCGACCAGCCGGTACCTTCCAGCCAGCTATGCTCGGTGCCCATGCCGAACCACAGCATAAGCCCGAGCGCCAGCAGCGCCATACCGAGCTTGAGGCTGAATTTCAGCCAGCCCGGTTCCGGCGTATAGATTCCATGCTTGCGCAGGAAATGGAACAGGATCGCGGAGTTGAGACATGCGCCCAGCCCGACCGAGAGTGCCAGTCCGGCATGTTGCAGATCCATCACAAAAATGAACAGCAAATTCATCGCCTGCGTGGCGAGCAGGGTGACGATGCCGATCTTCACCGGCGTCTTGATGTTCTGCCGCGCATAGAATCCCGGCGCGAGTATCTTTACCAGAATCAGCCCGATCAAGCCGACGCTGTAGCCCACCAGCGCGTTGCGCGCCATCAGCACATCGTGCGGGGCGAACGCGCCGTACTGGAAGAAGGTGGCGAGCAGCGGCACCGCCACCATCCCCAGCGCCAGCGCTGCAGGCAATGCCAACATGAAGGTCAGGCGCAGCCCCCAGTCGAGCAGCCGGGAATATTCCGCCGTGTTGTTGGCGGCATGGCATTTCGACAGCGACGGCAACAGGATCGTGCCCAGCGCCACGCCCAATAGCCCGGTCGGAAACTCCATCAGCCGGTCCGCGTAGTACAGCCATGACACGCTGCCCGCAACAAGGAACGACGCGAAGATGGTATTGATGATCAGGCTGATCTGCGCGATGGACACGCCGAACACCGCCGGCCCCATCTGTTTGATGACGCGCCACATGCCCTCGTCCTTGAGGCTGAAGCGGATGGAGGGCAGCATGCCGATCTTCTTCAGGAACGGGATCTGGAACGCGAGTTGCACGAAGCCCGCAACGAACCAGGCCCAGGCCAACCCGACGATAGGCTGATCGAGCAGCGGTGCAACCCATAACGCACCGCCGATCAGGCAGACGTTCAACAGGATGGGCGCGACCGCGGGCACCCAGAATTTGTTGTAGGTATTAAGGATGCCCGCCGCCACGGCCACCAGCGAAATGAAGAAGATATAGGGTGAGGTGATCTGCAGCATCTGCACCGTGAGATTGAACTTCTCCGCGTCTTTGACGAAGCCCGGCGCGGTGAGATAGATGATGAGCGGCGCGGCGACGATGCCGATCAGCGTCACCACGAACAGCGCCAGCGCCAGCATGGTCGTGACATGATCCACCAGCAACTTGGTCTCGTCGTGCCCGCGCCGCTTGTGGTATTCGCCCAAGATAGGCACGAAGGCCTGCGAGAACGCGCCCTCGGCAAACAGGCGGCGCAGCAGGTTGGGCAAGCGGGTGGCGATAATATAAGCGTCGTTTTCAATGCCCGCGCCGAAGAGGCGCGCGATCAACACGTCCCGCACGAAGGCCAGAATGCGCGAAACCAGCGTCAAACCGCTGATGGTGGCGAGGGCTTTGAGGAGATTCATGCTGATTTCTGGCTATCCGCTGTAGACGGCGCGCATCATACCATCGCGCCCCGTTTATCCGCCCCAGGCAAGCGTTTTGCAGAAAGATTTGCAAAAGTCGAAATGAGCCACTAGAATGCGCGCCTTTCCGTCGTACCGAATTCTCAAGGAGTAGTCATGGCAAATAGCGCACAAGCCCGCAAGCGTGCACGTCAGGCAGTAAAACAGAACGCACACAACAGCAGCCTGCGCTCGGAATTGCGCACTGCGATCAAGAAGGTAATCAAGGCCGTTGAAGCCGGCGACAAGGCCGCGGCTCAAGCCGTGTATCAAGCTTCCATCAGCACCGTGGACAGCATCGCCGACAAGAAGATCATCCACAAGAACAAGGCCGCTCGCCACAAGAGCCGCCTGTCTGCGGCAATCAAGGCGATGGCGTAAGCGCCCTGCGGCAATAGCCGCAAGCGTTTCGATTCACCGGAAACGAGCCGACAGCGATGTCGGCTCGTTTGCTTTGTGGGCTCGTTTGGCGAGATAATGCCGACCTGCATTCGATTCGACGGCGGCCTGTCCGCCGTCTTCTAATTTAGGGATACCGTATGTCGCATGTGATGAACACTTACGCCCGCCTCCCCGTCGCCTTTGCGCGGGGCGAAGGTGCATGGCTCTGGGACACCGAAGGCAAGCGCTATCTGGACGGCTTGTCCGGCATCGCCGTCAACACGCTGGGCCATGCGCATCCGCGCTTCACCGCCGCGCTGAACGAGCAGATCGGCAAGCTGATGCATTGCTCCAACGTCTATCAGGTGCGCGAACAGGAATTGCTGGCCGACAAACTGTGCGCGCTGTCCGGCATGCAGGAAGTGTTCTTCAGCAACTCCGGCTGCGAGGCGAACGAAGCCGCGATCAAGCTGGCGCGCATGCACGGTCACAACAAGGGCATCGAGACGCCCAACATCATCGTGATGGAAAAGTCGTTCCACGGCCGCACGCTGGCGACGCTCTCGGCCACCGGCAACCGCAAGGTTCAGGCCGGCTTCGAGCCGCTGGTGAAGGGCTTCGTGCGTGTCCCTTACGACGACCTCGCCGCGGTCGAGCATGTCTCCTTGCACAATCCTGACGTAGTCGCCGTTCTGGTCGAACCCATCCAGGGCGAAGGCGGCATCCGCACGCCGGACGCATCCTACCTGCAGGGCCTGCGCAAAATTTGCGACCAGCACGGCTGGCTGCTGATGCTGGACGAAGTGCAAAGCGGCATCGGCCGCACAGGCAAGTGGTTCGCCCACCAGCACACCGGCATCCTGCCGGACGTGATGACGCTGGCCAAGGGCCTGGGCTCGGGCATGCCCATCGGCGCCTGCCTGACCGCCGGCCGCGCCGCCGGGCTGTTCAAGCCGGGCAACCACGGCTCGACCTTCGGCGGCAATCCGCTGGCCTGCGTCGCCGGGCTGACCACGCTGAACATCGTCGAGCAGGACAAGCTGTTGGCACATGCCGAAACGTTAGGCAAGTTTCTGCACGACGGTCTCACCGCTCAACTCGCCGGCGTCAATGGCGTCAAGGCAATCCGCAGCTCCGGCCTGATGCTGGGCATCGAACTGGATCAGCCCTGCGGCGACCTGGTCAAGCTGGCGCTGGCGCAGGGTCTGCTGATCAACGTCACCGCCGACAGCGTGATCCGCCTGCTGCCGCCGCTGATCATGTCGCAGGACGAAGCGCAGCAGTTGCTGGATGCGCTGTGCCCGCTGGTAAAAAATTTCCTGCAATCCTGACAGGGGCCGATCATGGCAAGCAACGTAAAACACTTTTTGCAGTTCAAGGACTTCACCCGCGACGAGTTCGAGTACCTATTCGAACGCACGCGCATCATCAAGGAGCGCTTCAAGCGCTACGAAAAATACTGGCCGTTGGAAGACCGCACGCTGGTGATGATCTTCGAGAAGGCCAGCACGCGCACACGCCTGTCGTTCGAGGCGGGCATGCACCAGCTCGGCGGTTCGGCGATCTACCTGAACACGCGCGACTCGCAACTGGGTCGCGGCGAGCCGGTGGAAGACGCAGGTCAGGTGATCTCGCGCATGAGCGACATCGTGATGATCCGCACCTTCGAGCAGGACATCATCGAACGCTTCGCCGCCAACTCGCGCGTGCCGGTGATCAACGGCCTGACCAACGAATACCACCCCTGCCAGGTGCTGGCCGACATCTACACCTACATCGAGCAGCGCGGCAGCATCCGCGGCAAGACCGTCGCGTGGATCGGCGATTCGAACAACATGTGCAACACCTGGCTGCAGGCCGCCGAGATACTGGACTTCAACGTCCACGTCTCGACCCCGCCCGGCTATGAAGTTGAGCCCGAGCGCGCCGGCCTGTACGGCCACGAGCACTACGAGGAATTCGCCGACCCGATGGAAGCCGCGCGCGGCGCCGATCTGGTGACCACCGACGTGTGGACCTCGATGGGCTGGGAAGCCGAGAACGAAGAGCGCATGAAGGACTTCGCCGACTGGCAGGTAGACGGCGACATGATGCGCGTCGCCGCCGCGGATTCCGTGTTCATGCACTGCCTGCCCGCTCACCGCGGCGAGGAAGTCTCGGCGGAAGTCATCGACGGATCGCAGTCGGTCGTATGGGACGAGGCGGAGAACCGTTTGCATGTGCAGAAGGCGCTGATGGAATACCTGCTGCTGGGCAAGATCGACAAATAACCGGCTGCCGAGACGACGCATGAAAGACACGCTGAAGCCGGGCATACGCTACGAACACAAGTTCCTGCTGCCGCCGACCAAGACCGTGCCCGCGCTGTATCCCGAATCGCCCGAGTTCCAGGCCATGCCGGAGGTGTTCGCCACCGGCTACATGGTCGGGTTTCTGGAATGGGCATGCATCATGTGCATCAACCCGCATCTGGACTGGCCGCAAGAACAATCGCTGGGCACGCACATCGACGTCAGCCACGAGGCGGCGACGCCGCCGGGGCTGGAAGTGACCGCAACGGTCGAGGTAACGGCAGTGGACGGAAGGCGAGTCACCTTTGCCGTCTCCGCACACGACGGCATCGACCTGATCGCGCAGGGAACGCACGAACGCCACGTCATCGACAAGGCGAGATTCGACAACAAAGTGCGCAACAAGCGCGACAAGAATTAAGGAGCAGAGATGAAAACAGTTTCACTGTTGTTAAGCATCATGCTGTTGAGTGTGGCGGCAACCAGCTATGCCGCAGAGGGCGACGGCATGCAGCACATGCACCATCACGGCATGATGGACAACCGCATCTCGCTCGATTTGTCGCCGGAAATGAAACAGCATCAACTGTCCAACATGCGCTCGCATGTGCAGGCAGTGCAGTCCATCGTCGGCCTGCTGTCCGCCGGAGACTTCGATAAAGCGTCTCAAGTTGCCCATACCCAACTGGGCCTGACCGACGAAATGAGAAAAATGTGCGGTTCGTTCAAGAACGAGAAATTCAACCAACTCGGTCTGGCATTCCACCAGAGCGGCGACGAATTGGGGAACGTATTGCAATCGAAAGACATGAAAAAATCCCTGCAAGCCCTGCATGACACGATGACTTACTGTGTCGAATGTCATGCCACTTTCCGTCAATAATCAGAAGAGCACATCAATATGAGCGACATCAAAAAAGCCGTCCTCGCCTATTCCGGCGGACTCGACACCTCGGTCATCCTCAAGTGGCTGCAAGACACCTACCAGTGCGAAGTGGTGACCTTCACCGCCGACCTGGGCCAGGGCGAAGAGCTGGAGCCGGCACGCCAGAAGGCGCTGAAGTTCGGCATCCCGGCAGAGAATATTTTCATCGACGACCTGCGCGAAGAATTCGTGCGCGACTTCGTGTTCCCGATGTTCCGCGCGAACACCGTTTACGAGGGCGAATACCTGCTGGGCACCTCGATCGCGCGTCCGCTGATCGCCAAGCGCCTGATCGAGATCGCCACCATGACCGGTGCACAAGCCATCTCGCACGGCGCGACCGGCAAGGGCAACGACCAGGTGCGCTTCGAACTGGGCGCATACGCGCTGAACCCAAACATCAAGATCATCGCACCGTGGCGCGAGTGGGATTTGCTGTCGCGCGAGAAGCTGATGGCCTACGCTGAGCAGCACGGCATCCCGGTCGACATGAAACACAAGCAGGGCGGCTCGCCCTACTCCATGGATGCGAACCTGCTGCACATCAGCTACGAAGGCCGCCATCTGGAAGACCCGGCAGCCGAGGCGGAAGACAGCATGTGGCGCTGGACCGTGTCGCCGGAGAAGGCTCCGGATGCGGCGGAATACCTGGACATCGAGTTCGAGCGCGGCGACATCGTGGCGCTGAACGGCAACAAGATGACGCCGGCCGCGATTCTGGCCAGGCTGAACGAACTGGGCGGCAAGCACGGCGTGGGCCGCCTCGACCTGGTCGAAAACCGCTACGTCGGCATGAAGTCGCGCGGCTGCTACGAGACCCCCGGCGGCACCATCATCCTCAAGGCGCACCGCGCGATCGAGTCGATCACACTGGACCGCGAAGTCGCCCACCTCAAGGACGACCTGATGCCGCGCTACGCCAGCATGATCTACAACGGTTACTGGTGGAGCCCGGAGCGCCGCGCGATCCAGACCCTGATCGACCACACGCAGCAGACCGTCAACGGCTGGGTGCGCGTCAAGCTGTACAAGGGCAACGTGATCGTCGTGGGCCGCGACTCGAAGACCGATTCGCTGTTCGATTCCAGCATCGCCACCTTCGAAGACGACAAGGGCGCCTACGACCAGAAGGACGCGGCGGGCTTCATCAAGCTGAATGCGCTGCGCATGCGCATCGCGGCCAACCTGAAGAATCGCAAGTAGAGACACGTAGGGGCACGGCGTGCCGTGCCCAGATAACGGGGGGCGCACATGATCCACGAACTGAGCGGTGACATTCTGTTGAGCGGTGCGAAAGCCTTAGCCCAAGGCGTCGCCCCCAACGACGACTTCTTGCATGGTCTCGCGATGCAGTTGCGCGAGCGCTTGCCCGCGCTGTACAAGGATTTCCGCCATTACTGCCAGACCCAGCATCCCAAGTCCGGCGGACTGTGGACATGGATGAGCAGCGACGGTCATCTGATCGTCAACCTGTTCACGCAGGATGGGGCATACGATCACGGCAAGAAGCCCGGGCATCCCTCGTTGACCCATGTGAACCATGCGCTGCACGCGTTGCGTGCATTGGCCCAGAAAGAGAAGCTGCAAAGCCTCGCGCTGCCCCGGCTCGCGTGCGGCATGAACGGTCTGGACTGGAACGACGTGAAGCCGCTGATCGAGCATCATCTCGGCGACCTCGGCATCCCGGTCTATATCTACGTCACGTATCAAAAAGGCGTCAAAGCCAACGAACCCAAATAATCATCAATCGACCAAAAAGGAAATCTCAGCATGTCAGATAAATTCGACAACGTCAGCGTCGGCAAAAAATCCAACGTATTCTTCGACGGCAAGTGCGTATCGCACTCGGTGTTTTTCCCCGACGGTTCGCGCAAGACCGTGGGCGTAGTGCTGCCCAACAGCCAGCTCACCTTCAACGTCGGCGCGCCGGAACTGATGGAAATCACCGCAGGCGAATGCTCGGTGAAAATCGCCGGAGAGTCCGAGTTCACGACTTACGCCGCAGGCAGCAGCTTCAAGGTGGCCGAGAACAGCAGCTTCGACATCCATACCGGTACGGGCGCTGTCGATTACGTTTGCAGTTTCGGTTAAGCAAGATCCAGAATTTACGGGAGCACACCATGCCATCTTTCGATATCGTTTCCGAAGTAGAGAAGACCGAAGTCAAGAACGCGGTCGAGCAGACCAACAAGGAAGTCGGCACACGCTTCGACTTCAAGGGCAGCGACGCGCGCGTCGAGCAGGCCGAACTGGTGCTGACCGTGCATGCCGACAACGAGTTCCAGCTCGACCAGGTGCAGGACATCCTGAACGGCAAACTGACCAAGCGCGGCGTGGACATCAAGTGCCTCGACATCAGCGACAAGATCGAGAAGGTCAGCGGCAACAAGGTCAAGCGTTCCTGCACGGTGAAGGTCGGCGTAGAGATCGAGCTGGCGAAGAAGATCGTCAAGCTGATCAAGGACAGCAAGCAGAAAGTGCAGGCCAGCATTCAGGGCGACACCGTGCGCGTGACCGGCAAAAACCGCGACGACCTGCAAGCCGCCATCGCGTTCATCAAGAAGTCCATCACCGACTTCCCGCTGCAGTACCAGAACTTCCGCGACTAGGAAATCTCCGCGACCTGCGCATCGGGGAATCCCTTATTGCAGGGTGTATCGGGCTGGGGGACAATGCTCCCCCGCTACTCTTATTCCGGAGGCCGATCATGCAACGCATCCGCACCATCCACACTCTGATATTCGCGCTCGCAGCCATGCTGGCCAGCGGCACGGCGCTTGCCGACAAGCCGTCATGGGCCGGCGGCGACAAGTCTGGGAAGCAGGAGCAGAAACAGGAGAACCGCCAGCAGCATGGGGATGCGCCGCGCGACGCGAGCGGCATGAGCATTAGCCTGCATTTCGGCGAGCAACAGCGCACCGTCGTGCAGGATTATTTCGCCGGACAGTTTCGCGCGGGGCGCTGTCCGCCCGGCCTTGCCAAGAAGCGCAACGGCTGCATGCCGCCCGGACAGGCGAAGAAATGGGCGATGGGCAAGCCGCTGCCGCGCGACGCGATCTTCCATGACCTGCCACCCCGGCTCGTGGTACAGCTCGGCGCACCGCCGGCAGGCCACCGTTACGTGCGCGTGGCTGCGGACATCCTGCTGATCGCGGTAGGAACCGCAATGGTCGTGGACGCGATCGAAGACATCGGAAAGATGTAAGCATGCACGAAAGTACGACACAAGCCGCAAACCGCATCGACGCCCACATCGAGTTCAGCTTCAAGGGAGAGAGCTACGACCTCTCCTCGACGCTGGATCTGGATCGGGTGCTGGAGAAATACCTCACGCTGCCGTCGCTGCACATCGTGCTGGCGGTCGAACACGGCATTGACACCTATTCCTACCTCTACGAGGTGATGCAGGAAGAGGAAATTCGTTTTGACAACGCGCAAGGCATGGCTGTCGATTTTCTGAAGGACGGCGTATTCGATCTGGATGGCTACACCGCGCGATGGGGCGTGAGCAATCTGACCGCCCCGCTGCAGATCATCGTCCAGCAGGAAATGGGCATCGAAAATCTCGAACAGCACCCGCAACTGAAGAGCGCATTGCTCAGAGCCTACCAACTGGGAATGGAAGCATGATCCTAGAAACCTCAGTTGACCGCTCCACTTGGTACGCATGATGTCGAACAAGAAAATATTTTTTGATTTATCCACGCTCACCGTTTGGGTGAGTCGCTACGGCACGTATTGCGCGTCCCTCACGGCGCATGGCGGCGTTGCTTCTCCTCGGAATGGAACGACCATTCCTTGTCGTCGCGCCTTGCCCTGCACCGCGATGAACGCACACTACATACCGTCCAACTGAGGATTCTAGGATGAAGACCGCACTGATCCTGTTCGCCGACGGCAGCGAAGAACTCGAAGCCGTCACCGTCATCAACATCCTGCGGCGCGGCGGCGTCGAGGTCACCGTGGCCGGGCTGCACGAAGGCCCGCATCGCGGCAGCCGCGGCACGGTGCTGGTGCCTGACACCACGCTGGACAAGACGCTGGCGCATCAATACGACATGGTGGTGCTGCCCGGCGGACAGCCCGGCGCCGATCATCTCAAGGCCGATGCGCGCGTGCTGAAACTGGTGCGGCAGATGAGCGAATCCGGCAAACAGGTCGCCGCGATCTGCGCCGCTCCGTCGGTGCTGGCCGAGGCCGGTTTGCTCGACGGCAGACGCGCGACCAGCTTCCCGACCTGTCTCGACGAATATCCCAAGGTCCAGCTGCAAAGCGCCGCCGTCGTAGAGGACGGCAACATCGTCACCTCGCGCGGGCCAGGGACGGCAATGGACTTCGCGCTGGTGCTGCTGGAACGCCTGGTCGGGCACGCCAAGCGGCAGGAAGTCGAGGCCGGGCTGGTACGTTGATGATTCCGCATTGCAAAACAAAAAACTAGTCCACGAAAAACACGAAATGCACGAAAAACAACAAGCGGGAATCACTCGAACTTTCGGACTCTCCGTATTCTGTAGGTCGGGCTTCAGCCCGACATGTCAGGCTGAAGCCCGACCTACGGAAAATCGAGTGGTGCCACGAATTATGCAATAACTAATAAGAAAGGGACGTTCGTGCCTTTCGTGTTTTTCGCGGACCAATTACCTTTTCAAAATCAACCAAGTGATCCGCTTCCCTGAACTCCCTCCCGCCGTCACCGCCCTGCTGCTGCAAGTCACAGCAGTGCTACTCGCCGCGCTGAGCATGCGCGTCGCACCGCTGCCGCCGCTGGGCTTTGCGCTGCTGTGCGGGACATATGCCGCAATGCTCAGCCATTTCGCCGGACAAGCTCGCTGGTGGCTGTATATCCAGTTTCTGTTCGTCCCTGCGCTGGTGGTGATGCTGGCATTCGACATCCCTTCCGAGCTCTTTCTCGCCGCTTTCCTTGTGCTGCTGGTGGTGTACTGGAGCACATTCCGCACCCAGGTGCCGCTGTATCTTTCCAGCAATAAGGTGTGGCGCGCACTGGAAGATTTCCTGCCGCAGCACGGCACGGGCTTCCGCTTCGTAGACCTCGGCTCCGGTCTCGGCGGCGTGCTGACGCATCTCTCCGGCGTCCGCCCGGATGGCCAATACACCGGCGTGGAATCCGCCCCACTGCCCTTCCTGTGGAGCTGGCTGCGCATCAGGTTCGGAGGCCATCGGCAATGTGCGGTGCATTGGGGCAGCTTGTGGGACTGCGACCTTTCGCAATACGACGTGGTGTTCGCCTACCTGTCGCCGGTGCCGATGAAACGCCTGTGGCACAAAGCCCGCGCCGAGATGCGCCCCGGCAGCGTGTTCATCAGCAGCACCTTCGCCGTGCCGGAACAATCGCCGCACGATACCGTGCAGGTGGACGACCTGCACCGCTCCACGCTGCTGGTGTGGCGGATGTAATCCGAATGCTTAGCCACGACGAACAAGCCGCCTATCTGGACTCTATCGAGAGAGTCCGCCAGAGTGCGGTCAACCATCTAGGTTCGAACCGGAACGTCGCGATCGAATTCGTCGCAAACTTGCACCGCGCCGTAGACAAGGTCACGCGGCAGTCGGCCGGTTCCGGCGCACAAACGGAATGCAGGCCCGGTTGCGCCTGCTGTTGCAGCGTCCGCGTCGAAGCAACCGAGCCCGAGATTTTTCGCATCGCACGCGAGGTAAAAAAGCTCCCGGCAGATCGAGTCGCCGCCATCGTCGAACGCCTGCGCAACTTTGCCGCGGCAACCGATGGCGCGGGCCGCACCGACTGCGCTTTCCTTAAGGACCATCTCTGCTCGATCTACGAAGTCAGGCCAGCCGTGTGCAGGCGGGCACACTCCCTTTCGGAGGAGAGCTGCAAACACTTCGCACCCGAGATTCCTCAGAATTTGGAAATACTGCTGCAAGCCGATGCACTGATGAAGGGAACGTCGGAGGCCTACCGCCAGGTCGGACTGCACGCCTCGGCTCATGAACTGGGCAGTGCGGTGTTGCAGGCGCTGACCGACGAAACGATAGAGGCAAGATGGCACGACGGCGAAGCTGTGTTTCCGAAAGACTGCGGCTAGCCGGATTCCCTGCGCATCACATCGCGCAATCGACCATCAACAGCGTCATGTCGTCGAACGCGCGACGCACCCCCAGATGATCGTGCACCCCGTCGATCAGCGCGTCGAAGCGATCCACCAGCGGCGTCTGCGACAGTAGTCGCCGCATGTTGTCGGCCCCCCAGGCCACGCCGTGCTCGTCCTCGGCCTCGACCAGACCGTCGGAATAGATCGTTAGCTGGCTGTGGCAATTCCACTGAAAGATGTCGGTGCGCGCGACAAAGGTGCGATCCAGTATGCCCAGCGGCAGGTTGTTCGGAACGATGGTGTGATACGCCTCGCCGACATCGTTGACCAGCATCGCCGCGGGGATGCCGCCGTTCCAGGTTTCGATGACGCGGTTATACGGGTCAATGCATGCGACGAACGCGGACACAAATCGGTCGGCTGGCGATTGCCGTTTCACCGCCCAGTTCATTTCCTCTACGATCTGCGACACCGGCAGCCCCTTCTCGACCATGCTGTAAAACACATGGTTCACCGGCAGCAGATTGAGCGCAGCAGGCAGCCCGTGTCCGGTCGAATCGGCCAGCATCAGGTAAAGCTTGTCGTTGCGAGAGCGGCGAAAAGCGATCAGGTCGCCGCTAACCAGGTCCGCAGGTTCGAGCCGGTATTGCACCTGTACATCGACCATGCGATCCGGCTGCATCATGCGCTTCATCAGGTCGGACACCAGCGCCCGCTCTTCCTCGGCAGCCTGGTGATAAGCCTCCAGTTGCGCCCGGCTGGTTGTCAGCGCACGCGTCTTGAACAGCAAATCCGCGCTTTTCAGCATCGCGGCATGCAGCTTGTCCAGCGCCACCGGTTTGAGTACGTAGTTATCCACGCCGATGTCGATCGCACGGTGCAGATAGGCCGAATCGTTGAATGCCGTCGTCAGGATGATAGGCATCGCCAGGTCGCGCTGTTTGACGATTTCGGAAAACTCCAGCCCATCCATCTCCGGCATCATCACGTCGCTGATGATCATGTCCGGGCGTTGTGCCTGATATATTTCCAGCGCCTCTCGACCATTAGCCGCCTGTAGCACGCGGGCGCATTTCTTGTGCAGAAAATGCGCGACCTGCTCGCTCATATCCTCGTCGTCCTCGACATACAGGACAGTCAGATCGCCCAGATTCGGTTCGCTCATGCTGTCACCTCGCGACGGCTTTCCGTTTCATCATGATGCAACGGGATCGTGATCGAAAACTCGGCTCCCCGCCTTTGCTCACGGTCGAACAGATTGCGACAGGTAATGCTGCCGTTCATGTGCTGTTCAATGATCGTACGGTTCATGTGCAAACCGATGCCAGTGCCATTCGGCTTGGTCGTGTAATACGGATCGAAAATCTTCTCCAACTGATCCTCGTCGATTCCGCCGGCGTTGTCGCGTATCGTCACCGCGCCATTGCCGTCGCGCACATTCAATGCAATGTCGATGCGCCCCTTGTGGGTTTTCCTCTCCACCAGCGCATCCTTGGCATTGACCACAAAATTCAGGATCACCTGTGAGAATTCATTGGGATGACCGTAAACCACCAGATCGGGATCGCCAGTGAGAGCAATCTCGATGCCATTGTTTTTCAGCATCGCGGCCAGCAGCCGGATAGTTTCCTCTATCGATTGATAGATCGAGAATTGCTCCTTGACCCGGCTCGGCCGGAAAAAATCGCGAAAATCGTCTATCGTGCAGGACATGCGCTGAATCACACGCTTCGCGGTGTCGACGTACTTCGCCAGCTCGTCTTCGTCGAGCGCCCCTTCCCGAAAATCCGAATGGATGTTCTGTATCACCAACCCCAGCGTGCTCAACGGTTGGCGCCACTGGTGTGCGATATTGCCGATCATTTCGCCCATCGCCGCATTGCGTCCCTGCTGGATCAGCAGCCGCTCTTTCTCCAGCGACTTGCGTGTTTCCTCGTCCACGCGCTGCGCCAGGCTCTCGTTCAGCGCCTTGAGCCGATGCTCGGTCTTCTTCAATTTGTCGATGTCCAACATGATCCAGATGCTGCCGGCGGCAGGGTCGTCAGGGTCGATCGCCACGCCGCGCTGGTGGCACCAGAACTTCTCTCCTGAATGCCGCCGCATCTGATGCTCGCTCTCGTATACCCGGTTCTCGCCCAGATGCCGCAACATCCCGTTTTCGCATGTTTTGCAGCTTGCTGAATCACCCATGCCGCACAGGATAGCAAGCGACTCGTCTAGCAACTCGTCTATCGTGTAGCCGAACATTTGCTCCATATAGCGATTGATCCAGGAAAACTTGCCTTCGCGCAGATAGGCCACTCCGATCTGCGCGTTATCCAGCACGGTGCGCAGTTCCTGCAGCGCATTGTCCAGCAGGCGCTGTGTGAACTGCTGTTCGGTAATGTCGTGAAACGCCACCACCGCGCCTGCATAGCGTCCCTCGCGCAAAATAGGCGAAGCGATCACCGACACCGGAAACGGCATGCCATCCTTGCGCAAGAACGTGTCCCCCTGGCTGCGCAGGGTGCGTTGCGACTGCCGGATCAATTCCGCCAAGCAACAGGGCTCGGCGGAATCGGTGTGGCCCGGACAATTGAAGATGCGGTGCACGTCTTGCCCGATCAATTTCCGCTCGCTCCAGCCCAGCATCTTGACCGCAGCCGGATTAACGAACGTGATCACCTGCTGCTCGTCCACGACATAGATGCCCTCGCCCACCGTGCTGGTCAGCTCGCGCAGACGCGCCTCGTTTTCCGCCAGCGCCGCCTCCACGCGCTTGTATTCGGTAATGTCGAAATGGCTGCCTATGATGCCGATCACCTCTCCGCGCTCGTCGGTGAACGCGGCCTTGTGCGACAGGATGTCGCGCTGACTGCCATCCTGTTCCTGTAAATGGAATTCGCGCATGCTATTGCCCGGACTGACAATCAACCCATCATCCATGGCCTTCAGTTGCACAGCCAGATCATGCGGAAAAATGTCGAATACCGTCTTGCCCACACCATCGCCGCACCCCAGATGCGCAAATTCCTCAAATGCCCGATTGACCTGTTGATAACGCCCGTCAGTTCCTTTGTAATAAATCGGGTGGGGCAAGGCATCGATCAACGCCTGAATGAAATCGAGCTGATGATTCAGATTGACTTCCAGCGTCTTGTGCCGGGTGATGTCGTCCTCGATCGCGAGAAAGTGGGTGATCGAACCCAAGTCATCCGTTATCGGAGAAATGGAAACAGACTGCCAGGTAAGCTCGCCGTTGCGACAGCGGTTGGCCAGTTCGCCGCTCCAGTTCCGTCCGCTCGATATGGTCTGCCATAATTCCCGATAAATATCGATCGAGGTAAGCCCGGATTGCAGCATGCGAGGCTTCTGTCCCAACACCTCGACTTCCTCGTAGCCGTAGGTTTCCAGAAAAGTCAGATTGACGTATTCGATCGTTCCGCTCGCGTCGGTAATGAACACACTGTTCGAACTCTGTTCCACCGCGCGCTTGAATTTATTCAAGGCCATCTCGCTGTATTTAAGCGCACTGGCGTCCTCGTAACACACCAGCAGCCCATACACCTCACCGCGCTCGTCGCACAGCGGCACTTTGCTGACGTCCAGCCAAACATCGGCCTCGCGTGCTGGCACCTCGCAATGATAAGAGGCCAGTCCCAAACTCATCACCTCTTCGTCCAGAAGGCGCAAGTAATCGGCCTCCTCCTGATCCCGATAAAAATCGTAATCGCTCTTGCCGACAATCGCATTCGGATCGGCCAGCTTGAGCGCCTTCGCTCCGCTCAGATTGCAGCCACGAAACACCGAATTGCGATCCTTCCAGAACAGGCGTTGCGGCAGGCTGTCCAACACGGAACGATAGAAATGCTCGCTAGCCTGCTGTGTTTCCTGCAAACGGGCATATTCCAGAGCACAGTTCTTCTGAGCTTCGATATCACGCAGGCAACCGGCCAGATAGGCCGGCTCCCCCTGCGCGTCCCGCCTGAGCGATACTTCGTTCTCGACCCAACGGTAGCTATCCTCGGTATAACGCAAGCGGAACTCCTGCTTGATATACCCGAACTCGGACAGACGATCCAATTCGTGCAACACACGCTCGACATCCAGAGGATGGAGATGCTCTCGCCAGAAGCCGCCCGAACCGACACATCCTTCCGGCGACAGCCCCAATACCCGAACGGAGTTGATACTCAGCCAACTCGGCGTGAAGTCGCCGCCCGCCTCAGCGGTGTAGAACACCATAGAAAAATCGCCGAACACGCGATCCAGCAGCACCAACGCAGCCGTACTTTCTGCATCCGTCACTGTCGCTCCCCTATTATCCGACAACCTTCGTCGCGGCCCGGCACATCTAATCCGGACAGGCGGGCCGCCGTCATGGCTCCGCCTCCGCCGCCCACAATCCCGAATGAAGGGCTAAACGTCAGGCCTCATCCCCGATGGTCGGGATGACTAAGCACGGGCTGTCCTATCGATGTGCCAGACGACACGACTCGCCCTGCACCAGTCCGCCCCGCATCCATCGAAGTATCGGCAATCAGGGATACTCCCAACGGGACGAACAATGCTACCGCCAGCGACAACACACTCAACCATGCCGGTAAAACAATGACCTTGCTCATTTCGACCTCCTGTTAAAAGTACTGCTATGCATGCCACGAGCGGGCAATGCGACGTTGCGCCCGCTACACAAACCAATTTAGAACTCCGCCCAATCGCCATCCTCGCCGCTCTGCACGCCCTGCCCAGTCGCCTTAGCAAGCTTGCCGGCCTTCGCCGGAGCCGCAGATTTGGCGGCCGGATGCGCAGATTTGCGCGCCGCTGCCGGCACCGTTTCGCGCCGCGCCACCACGACGGTTCCGCCGCCCTCGTCCACCTTGAAAGTCGCTACCGCCACCGCGAGGTTCTGCGCCTGCTCTTCCAGCGATTCGGCGGCCGCAGCAGCCTCCTCGACCAGTGCCGCGTTCTGCTGCGTGACCTCATCCATCTGCGTGATCGCCTGATTCACCTGCTCGATGCCTTGGCTCTGCTCGACCGACGCCGCGGTGATCTCGCTCATGATGTCCGTCACGCGCTTGATCGAGGTCACGATCTCTTCCATCGTTTGCCCCGCTTGGGCGACCAGCTTGCTGCCGCCCTCGACCTTATCGACCGAGTTATCGATCAGGGTCTTGATCTCCTTCGCTGCGGCGGCGCTTCTTTGAGCAAGATTGCGCACTTCTCCGGCCACCACGGCGAAGCCTCGGCCCTGTTCGCCCGCGCGCGCGGCTTCGACCGCGGCGTTCAGCGCGAGGATGTTGGTCTGGAAAGCAATCTCGTCGATCGTCTTGATGATCTTGGCGATGTCGTCGCTCGAGGTCTTGATGTCCTTCATCGCGGCATCCATCGCCTGCAT